>PDWI01006694.1_pt1 | contig 14370 bp, 15 predicted proteins | sample 1430891 | NCBI WGS metagenome assembly PDWI01 (sample SAMN01162508, study PRJNA174530) | Oral metagenome, whole genome shotgun sequencing project. | biome: Marine environment; feature: Marine mammal; material: Swab sample of the gingival sulcus; isolation source: swab sample of gingival sulcus...
GCCTGAATCTCCTTTTATGTTAATGTGTTAGGGATAACAACATTATACAAGAAAGAAGCTCTTCAGGCCTTATTTATTTTTTTAACCGGACAGCAGTGACCTGGTCACGGGTGTAACAGAATTGTGCAAGCACTCTTGTGAGCAGGTAAGCGAACGAAGAGAGACTCGGTGTACGCCAGATGGCGCTGGTATCAAGATTTGTGTTTCACCAAGTGTAGATGTTCCGCGATACCCTCTAGCGCAGGTGGCAGCCTATGGACACACTTCCCGCCATTGCGTTGATTGACTAACCGCACCAACGATGATTCGGTTATCCCTGGTCAATAACCATGGATGCCCTGGCTCCAAATGCATGCTTCTTGTGGATGTTCCCCCTGCCAATACAATACCTGCGAATCATGCAGGCTCTATCTTGTTGTCTCTCGTGCTGCTCTAGCAAACGGTGAAGAAGAGCACGTTCATCACTATAATCTGGGGAAATGCATTCCTGAGCTGCTTGAGAACCAGCCAACTATCAAGCGAACAGGATGCACGTAGAACTGTATGCAAATAGAGCGGACAGGCCCCAGTTCAGGATCTTTCCATGGGATGGCGTTTGCAAGGCAACTTAAGGGATGCTTAAATTGAGCTGCCAGGACGAGCCCTGCCTCATCAGGCCAAATTGGCCCTGTCCTGGACTTTTCCCTAGATTAATTATCTCAAAAAATTTTCGATATTGCAAGAGTTTGACCCTCTTTTGACAGAAAAGGTAATAATCCACAGTTACCCCCACTTTATTCTCTTTTACTTCAATATGTTAAGTTTTTTCGTGGTCAGCTAAAATGCTCTTGACTCATCAATAATCCAATATGGAGAGTATCGGCTGAGTTGCACTGTTTCTTTACCATTATTCTTTTCTGTATGTGCAAGAAGGCATTACGCATGATGACGCTCCCTGTCTGGAGCAGTAAAGGCGTGCGTTGAGCCATTTCTCAATATATCGATATCACTGGCAGTCAGGCTGGCAAGGAATCCCTTTATCCCCAGAAAATCGTGTACAAACTGATTGGCCGGAGTTTTCAGGAGTTCTTCCGGTGTACCTGTCTGCTGAATCTTTCCTTCATTCATCAGCACAATCCTGTCCCCCAGTTTGAAGGCTTCAAAAATATCATGAGTGACAAACATAATCGTCTTTTTTTCTCTGGCCTGCATGACCAGCAAATCATCCTGAAGCTTGCTTTTTTGCAGTTCGTCAACCGAGGCGAAAGGTTCATCCATAAGAATGATGTCCTGTTCTCCCGCAAAGGCACGGGCAACACAAACCCGCTGCTTTTCGCCACCGCTTAGTTGAGCAGGATATTTGCCCAGGTAGCTGCTGTCCAGCCCCATTTTTTTTATCAAGGATTCAGCTTTTTTCCTGCGCTGGTTCCTGCTTCTTTTTTTCAGGGTCAATACATAGCTTATATTTTCTTCAACATTCAAATGGGGAAAGAGTCCCAATTGCTGAATAGCATAGCCTATGTTTCGTCGTAATCTGATTGCATCCTGGTCGTTGACATTCCTGTTGTCAACAAGTACCTGCCCGGAATCGGGCAGTAAAAGCCTGTTGACGAGTTTCAATAGGGTCGTTTTGCCACATCCAGATGGGCCCAGTACAGTGACTATTTCTCCTTTTTCAATCCCCAGATTGATATATTGAAGCACTTCCCTGTTGCCATACCTTTTATAGACTGATTGAAATTCTATCACAGCACGCTACTCCAAAGTCTCCTGTCAAAGCCCCTTTTCCTCGATAAATTCAAGTGCAACTGCCTTTGGGTCTTTTTTCAGAATTTCAACCTTGTAGTTCATTTCCAACATTTCCTCATCACTGATCTGCCCGTCCAGAAGTGCCAGGATTTTCTTTAATTCCGGATATTTTTTTATAACCTGGTTTCTTGCAAGAGTCGCGGCATGATAACTCTGGAAAAAATGTCTGTTATCTTTCAGGAGAACCAGATTGAATTCCTGAACCCTGGGTTCTGTATTAAATGCTGTGATAACATCAACTTCTCTGGATTGCAAAGCCTTGTATCTAAGGGAAATATCAAGTTCTGCCCGTTTTTTGAAAGTAAAGGTATATTCTTTTTTCAGACCGGCAAAGCCATCTTTTCTTTCATAAAAATCCGGGTTCGCTCCCATTACAAGCTCAGAAGATACACGAGCCAGATCATCAAAGGTTTTCAAGCCATACTTGTCGGCAGTTTCCTTCCTTACCGCAAGAGAATAGGTGTTATCAAAACCATACCGTTCGCTCCAGTATATGTCATATTCGGCAGCATACTGTTTTTTTACGGAATCAAACAGGATATCACTGTCTTTTATGCTTTTCTTTCGTAAAACTGCCAGCCATCCTGTGCCGGTGTATTCAGGATAAATGTCTATTTCACCCTTGAGCATGGCCGGATGAATATTGGAGGTACCGCCGCCAATTCCAAATTTTTTCTCCACCGTTATGTCACTGTTTTTTTCAATCAGTTCTGTCAGGATTTCCCCCAGAATATACTGCTCTGTCATCGGTTTGGATGCCAGTACCACTTTTTTTTCACTATCAGTATCTCCTGATTGACTGCAAGCTGATAGGATAATTGCCACACAGACAACCATCATTGCTGAAACTATTTTGCCCATTGCTGTTTTCCTGTTCATAATGTGTTGTTATTGTTCAATTTGATATTTTTTATATCTAATGATATATTTTTCTGCCATGCCAAGAAAAATATCTGTTACGCTTGCCAGAGCAGCCACAAAAAGGCTGCCTAGGACAGTCATTTGAGTGTTATTTGTGGCAATCCCCCTCCATATTGCCACCCCCATACCTCCAGCGCCAATAAAAGCCGCTATACCGGTGAGGGCAATACACATGACCGCCACTGTTCTGATTCCGGAAAAAATAACTGGTAAAGCCAGGGGAAGTTCAATTTTATACAGAAGTTGAAATGGTGTGGTTCCCATGGCCACAGCCACCTCCTTTACATCTTTGTCAACCTCAGTGATGCCTGTATAGGTTGATCTTACGATGGGTAAAAGCCCATAAATAACGATTACTATCAGGGCACTGGTTTCACCAATACCGGTAATGCCAACAAAGATACCTAAAAGAGCAATTGACGGAATGGTGTACATAACGCTCACAATTACCAGAACACTCTTTGCAAAAGGTTCATTTCTGCTCATGACAATACCTGTACCAATGCCCAGAATCACGACAATCAGCAGGGCTGTGAAACTTATTCTCAAATGCTCAAAAAACAGAGGTATAAAGAAATCCTGTCTCTCCAGGTATATAGCGCCTAATTCTTTTATGTAATTCATACTCCCCATTGCATTTTCCATATAGTACATTTTGCTCTTGTTTTAAGTGGGGGAACGTCTCAAGCACTTTGAAAAAAAACGACTTGATTGACAAATACTTACCACACTATACACTCAGTAAATATCATGAAACAACGGTCAACTGCCCGACTTAAAATGTGTATCAGGCAAAAAAACGTTGCTCTATCAAATACATCGGCTGGGACAGCACCGCCAGAGACAAAATTCGTCATTTTTTTGCGTATAACGCCAGATTTCTTATACTGCCCTGGGTCACCGTTTCCCACTTGGTTTCACACCTGCTGGATATGATGACATCCTCTGCAGTGATGATTGCTCAGCATATTCCGCGCATAGCACAAAAACGGTATCCGCCAGCTCTGTTGAGCGCATCTGATCAGAAAACGTAAAGGGCTCAAGTCTTCCAGCCACAGCCCGGATGGTTATCGATCTGCCAATTCCATGCTCAAGGAAACCGGTCACCTTTTTCGATACTGGCACGCCTTCCCTGCAACGGATGATGTCAGCAGAAGTGAGCTATGGCAAACAACTGCACTTATCAGAAAAAGGGTAAAAAGGTTGTGTATCCTGTATGCAGACAGTGAGTATGCCGAGGTGAAAACTCGTGCCAGAAGATTGCTCAAAACCTGGGGTCACCTGTGTACCTTCATCAGGAACGAAGGCGTCGAGCCAACCAATAATATTGCCGAGTGAAGCCTGCGCCCTGCCGTCCAATGGAGAAAAGATGCCTTTGGCTCAAAAAGGTGGAGTTAACTCAATGACAGGATACTCCTCATGGCAACAGGATAAAAACGAGGAAAGGACTTTCGTTGTAAACAACTCTCATGTATGGGAGGTTAAGTAAGCAGCATTGAATCCAAAACCACCTCTTCCCCTTGTGCAGCATAGAAACGTTTGAGCAGGTCATCCACAGAGAGCCCTGCTTTTTCTTCACCGCTTGCATCCAGAATGATTTTTCCCTGGTGGAGCATGATCAACCGGTTCCCCAAAGCCAGGGCATGTTTCATGTTATGGGTTATCATCATGGTGGTCAGGTTTTGCTCGCTGATGATGTCTTGGGTAAGCTGGACTATTTGTCCAGCCGTTTTAGGGTCCAGGGCCGCAGTGTGTTCATCCAGCAGCAAGACCTGAGGTTTTACCATGGTGGACATGAGCATGGTAAGGGCCTGTCGCTGTCCTCCAGACAGGAGTCCGACCTTATCCAGCAACCGATCCTCAAGCCCCAGGCCGAGCTGAGCGAGTTTTTCACGAAACAGGGGACGATCCTTTTTCTTCACCCCCTTTCCCAGCCCTCTTCGTTTACCGCGCTTTATGGCGAGAGCCAGATTCTGCTCAATGGTCGCTGAGGGGCAGGTACCAAGAAGCGGATCCTGAAAGACCCGGGCAATAAACCTGGCGCGTTTATATTCCGGCCAGCGGGTCACATCAATGCCACAAATGGTTATACTCCCGTTGTCCGGGAAAAAAGAACCTGCAATGCAGTTGAGCAGGCTGGACTTCCCGGCACCGTTGGAGCCGATCACGGTGATAAAGTCGCCCTCTTTCACCTCCAGATGAATATCATCTATGGGATGGACCTCATTAACGCTCCCCTTGTGGTAATACTTATGGCAATGGTTAAGAGTAATCATCGCTGGATTAACCTCCGTTTCAGGTTCGGGGTAATCAAGGCAATGATAACCAGTACCGCTGTGATAAGGTTAAGATCACTGGGACTGAAAGAAAACCCACGAACATCAACACCTAGAGCAAGAGCAATGGCTAACCGGTAGGTGATCGACCCCAGAAGTACCGCAACAAAGGCACGCAAGGTGGTGGTGGCACCAAAGAGTGTTTCTCCGATAATAACAGACGCCAGCCCGGCAATAATAGTCCCAATCCCCATGCCTACGTCAGCAGCCCCCTGATTTTGCGCAACAAGGGCACCGCTCAGGGCGACCAGAGCATTGGACAGCCCTACCCCAAAAATAATGACCGCATGCGTGTTCACGCCCAGGCTGGTTATCATCTGCGGATTATCCCCGGTGGCAAGCACAACCTGGCCGACCTCAGTTCCTAAAAACCAGACAATAAAACAGGCAACAATTATCCCAAAGCAGCCAAAAACCACCAATCCGGCAAGGTAGGGCGGAATCCCGGTGGCAGACACAACATCAAACACTGTTGGAGTAACCAGCAAGGCGATATTGGGCCCTCCCATGATCCTGATATTAATGGAGTAGAGCGCGATCATCGTCAGGATAGACGCCAGCAGATGGAGTATCTTGAACTTGGTGTTGAGCACTGCGGTCACCACGCCGGCACAAAACCCACCGCCCATGGCAAGCAGCAGGGACAGATAAGGATCGATCCCGCTGGTTATAGCAACCGCTGAAATAGAAGCTCCCAGGGGGAGGCTGCCATCAACTGTCAGGTCGGGAAAGTCCAGGATACGGAAGGTCAGGTAGACACCGATGACCATAATACCATAAACCAATCCCTGTTCGACCGCTCCAAGCGCTGCGTAGATTGTCATATTGGCTGCTTACTCATAGATTTTTTCGGCAGACTGAAGCAGTCTCTCAGGAGGCTGGATGCCCATTTTTTCGGCAAACCCCTTGTTGATATGGAGCTGCAGGTTTTCCTGAAACTCAACCGGGATATCGCCTGTTGGAGTACCTTGCAGGATACGCAAGGCCATGGCTCCTGTCTGGTAACCATGCTTGTAGTAGTCAAACCCCATTGCTGCCACAGCACCACGGGCCACCGAGTCCACATCTGCAGCAAAGACAGGAACCTGGTGCTGGATACCGATTTTAAGGACTGACTCCAACGCCGAGATAATAGTATTATCCGTGGGGATAAAAAGTGCATCCACTCGTCCCATCAGGCTTTTGGCAGCCTGATACACGTCAGCCGTTTTTGCTGCGGTAGCCTCCACCACCTCATAGTGCATTTGCCTGGAGAGCTGCTTGATACTTTCCACAGTTGACTTGGAGTTCGCCTCGCCAGTGTTGTACAGCACCCCCAGTTTTTTGATCCCTGGTTTAAAATCGAGCACCATCTGAATATGTTCTTTTACTGGCAGTAAATCGGAAACACCGGTGATGTTGCCAGTTGGCTTGTTCAAATCCTTGACCAGCCCAGCTGCAACCGGGTCGGTCACAGCGGTGAACAGAAAAGGTCGCTGCAGGTTTTTGGGGGCTTTTTTTACCGCCTGGGCACAAGCCTGGGCAGATGGCGTGGCAATGGCTACCAGCAGGTCAGCCTTTTCCCCCAGCATTTGCTTGGCAATCTGGGTTGCAGTCCCCATGTTTGCCTGAGCGTTGTGGACAGAAAATGTAACGGCAACACCCTTATCAGTAAAATAGTCGCTCAACCCCTTTTGCACCGCATCAAGCGCTGGATGCTCAACAAACTGGTTAACTGAAATCAGGTATTCTTTTGCAACGGCTGATTGCACCACCATCATCAGAACAACAAAAAAAATCCCTATTACCTGTTTCATATATCTTCCTTTTTTCGTTTTTGATTGGTTGCGATCTAACCTCATCGCTCCCCTATACCCAATTTTGGGGTAATGCCAATGAATTATTGCATCATTTCGCCAGCATCAGGGTATTTAAAGTATACCTGATTCCAATACCTTTTTCTCGTACATCACCAAGGAGAACTTTTGCCGATAGAATACAGGAAAAGCAGCCAACTCTCATCTTTTTTATATCTGATCTAAAATCCATTCTACGGCCTGGGAAAGATCCTCAGCGATGTAATTTGGTTGTACCTGCTGGGTTGGCCCAATATACTCTGCGTCCCCTCTCCCGTAGCCAGTCATCACCAGGATGGATGTGGCCCCTGCTGCAGCTCCACACTTGATATCTGACCAGCGGTCTCCCACGACAAACGAACGGTTAAGGTCTATGCCCAGATCCTGAGCAGCCTGTTCCAGGAGGCCTGTTTTGGGTTTTCTACAGGTACAGGTTTGGCGATACTGCTCTTCTTTGGCCTCAGGATGGTGTGGGCAGATGTAGATGCCGTCAACATGAGCGTTTTTTTCCGCTAACTGGTCGGTCATTTTCTGGTGAACCGCATCAAGGAGCTGTGCAGAAAAATATCCCCGTGCAAGACCGGATTGATTGGTTACCACAACCACCGGGATTTGCGCTGCATTTACACGTCCTATGGCCTCTTCTACTCCAGGAATAAGCTGAAAACGAGAGATATGATTGATATAGCCCATCTGCTCGTTGATAGTGCCATCCCTGTCTAAAAATACGGCTGGTTTTCCTGATGGATTCATTTAGCGTTCTTCTTATTTGTCTTGGATAAGCTGGATCACCTGAGCAAACACCTCATCCACAGTGATGTTTTCCAGGCAGTTAAGATGCTTTTTCGGACAATGGGTTTGTTTACATGGGCTGCACTCAATTTCTTTTCGGATGACCACTGCACGCTCTGCAAACGGACCGGTTGCGATATGGTCTGTGGAACCAAAGATAGCTGCCAATGGCACCTGCAAAGCAGCAGCAACATGCATGAGCCCTGAATCATTGGTTACAAACCCATCACACTGTTGAATGAGGGCCATGGCCTCAACCAGGGTGGTTTTCCCGGTAAAATCCAAAACATTTTCTGGAACACCTGCGATGGTTTTAACTAACTCTGCGGCCTCGTTATCTGCATCTGTGCCAAATACTGCAACTCTGGCATTCAGCTTTTGAATAAGCCTGCCAGCAAGTTCTGCATATTTTTTTGCAGGCCATTTTTTTGCTGGCCCATAGGCCGCTCCGGGATTAAGTCCTATAAGGGGTGCAGGAGAGCCATTGTCAGTGGATGAGGGCTGCACTCGCAGGCTTGCTTGTTGTAAATGTTCTTCAGGAAGCGTGATCTCAAGTGTATTGCTTCCTCTGGTTAGGCCTAAGCCAGCCATTATTTCCTGGTAATAATGGACCTGGTGCTTCAAGCCAATATCTGGAGCCTTTTTTACCCCATGGGTAAGAAGAAGCCCTCTTCCATCAGTGGTATAGCCACAACGTTGAGGAATCCCGGCAACAGTGGTGATAAAGGCTGCTTCAAAAGCGTTCTGGAGCAGGATAGCACAATCAAAATTATACTTTGCCAGTTCCCGGCCAAGTCGCCACTTGCCTGCAATGCCCTTGTGCGGCCCTGTTTTATCGTACACAATCAGATGATCAACGTGCGGGCTGAAGCGAAACACATCCCCCACCCAGGGCAAGACCAGCATATAAATCTCACTTTCTGGAAAATTTTCCCGAATGGTTCGTACTGCTGGCGTGGTCATTACCGCATCGCCAATCCAGTTGGTTGAACGAATTAGAATTTTTTCAGGATGATTGTCGAGTAAAGATTGCAACGTCTATACTCCAGCTTGTTGAGCTAACAACTGCTCCAATCGATCTATAGCAAAATCAATTGATGCGTCTAACCCCAATGCCACCTGATACTCTTCAATGGCCTTCTGATCATTTCCAAGCTTTTCCAGATTAAGGGCAAGATTAGCATGATCAATGGCAGAGGCAGGATGTAACTCCACGGCCCTGCTGAAATGGGTTACAGCATCTTGATACTGCTCTAGCTTAAAATAACATACCCCAATGGTGTTGTGCATATCTGGCCGTTCTTCATCGCAGGCAAGCCCGCCTTTCAGCGCATCTATAGCTTCCTCGAACAGGCCCATATCACGCAGACAACTCCCCTTATACGAATAGAGATACGGGATGTCCTCTTGCGCGGGATCAAGCGTTAAGGCCTCTTCAAAACACAGAAGAGCCTGGGGTAGATCACCTGATTCATAGCTCAACTGCCCCTGGTAAAACTTGATAAAGTAGGACTCTGGCAACTGCTCTTCCATGGCAGCAAGCTTTTGGTAAAGAGAGTCGCTATCCAACAATTGTGAGGCAAGCTTGGCAGCAAACATGGGTGCATTGCCTCCCATGGCACGTTCACGAAAATGGCAACCAGGGATAATAGTATAGGATGCTGGAATCTGCAATTCCGGATGGGTAGTATCTATAACATAGATATCTGAGTCCATGGTTTCCTGGACGTTGCGAACACAGTTTTGTATTTCCTGCAAGATGTCAGTATCATCAACATCTGCTATCTCTGCAAGCGCTATCACCTTATCTGATTTGATGACATGCTCTACTTCATGCAAGTCAAGCGGCTTGGGCAGGCCACTTGCAACATAATTGGACCCGCTGTTGAAATCACCTCCGAGCTGGGCCACTTCAGTCAATGCACGAATCACAGCTTTTGCAGCATCAGGTGTGGTACCTGCGGTGTACACTATTTCACTTTGCTCAGGAAAGGTCTGCGGATCCCAGGCAACAGCTCCGATGGTTGGCATGCCCGTATCAAGAGAAAAATCGTTTAACCTGAGTTCGATGTTGTTGCGTTTAAACTTATCAATCAGTGAACAAGCCACCGGATCAGTTATGGAGTCCAGGTCAATTGCAGGAGTAGTGATGTGTTCCCTTGTGATTACAGCGCAAACGTGCCGCTCAATAATCTCACAAATCCCCTGCATGATGGCTTCTTCTCTGGTGTTTCCCGCAGAAGGACCATTAAATTCGTTAATAACGAAGAACCAGCTAAATGGAATCAGTACCGATGCCATATCAGAGAGCCTGGCTGCCCACGTCCATTGCATGGGGATCCCCTGGAGCAGCTTTTTTAATCCATCTCCACTGAGCTTGGTATCGTGTACAGAATGAAGCAATACCTCAACCGGGAGCAGAGGGTATCCTTCAGCTTCCAACTGCTCATACTCACCAACGATAAAGTTATTCTCATCCTGAGTAAAACTGAAAAAAGAAAACCGTTCAGCAAGCTCCATGCAGGCAGAGGCTTTCGACTGCTCAGGGGTAGAGCCTTTGCCCATTTGCTTTTTATTGCCAATGATTCGCTGCGCATCCGCTCCGCAAACACTGAAATAGACGGGTATATCCAGCCTTCCGTTATCAATGCGCTTTACTTCCTTTAAAATATCAAGCTGAGTTGTCCCAAGGCGCTCTTTAAAACGTGCTACAGTCTCTGCTGGTGAACAGGCTTTATCCTGGTCATAGGTGTAGGATTTTTTACAGGACTGCAGAGTGAGTATTTTTTTCTTCATGTATATTGGAGGTTAACTTTCTTTTAAACGGTCAATTGGTCGGTAAAAAGATGCTGCTGAGCTGAGCTGCTCGTTCTTTCCAGGACGTTCCATGGAGGTCCAAACGCAGTTTGCGAACATCTGTATCAGGTGTATCAATGCGAACCCAGAGATATTCTGCTGGTAATGCAGTTCCAAGACGCTCTGGCCATTCAATAAAACTCACCCCTGAATGGGAAAAATAATCAAGGAGGCCAGCTGCTTCCACATCATCCTCATCTGCCAACCGATACAGGTCCATGTGATAAACAGTGAGCTTCCCCTGGTACTCGTGAAGCAACCCGTAGGATGGACTGGAAACATACTGGTCTTCTCCAATGCCCAGGGCTATGGCAGCCTGCTGGACAAAGGTGGTTTTTCCTGCACCCAGGCCGCCTTGGAGAAATAGAGTATCGCCTGCCTGTAGAATAGAGGCCAGGTGCTGGACAACCCTGTTAAAGGATTGGTGATCAAGAGGTGAAGACGCGATGGTAAACAAAGAATAAGACCAGGATGATACGTTTATTTATGGTATTTGTGCCCTGCCTGAATAGTACAGGCCCGGTACAGTTGTTCAAGCAGAATGAGCCGGGTCATCTCATGGGTATAGGTTAGCCTGGACAGAGAAAGCACCATATCCGCTTTCTGCACAACAGTGGGGTGTAACCCAAGGTGACCACCGATCAACAAGCAGCAGGTTTCAAAACCTCTATCCTGCCAGGAGGTAAGCGTTGTAGCCAAGGTCTCAGAGTCAACACTCTTTCCCTTTGAATCAAGTGCGACTACAATTTTTTTTCGGTATGGCTCTATGGCAGTTAAAAGTTGTTCAGCATCCCGCAGCTTGGTTTTCTCTTCCGGCTCTTTACGCTCGCTCTTATCGCGCAGCAGAAGAAGTTCTACCTTCCCAAAACGACTTAAGCGATGTGTATACTCCTGAATACCAGCTTCAAGATAGCTGCTTTTGGTTTTCCCAATAAACGGCAGCACAAATTTCATGGTTTACAGCTTCCTTACTGCCCTTTTTGTTGAGCAAGAATTTCTTCCAATATGGCACAAAAATGTGCATACCCAAGTTCTTGATTCAAACCTGGGCAGGAATCAACAATGGTGATGTAATTATTCTCATCAGCAAGCATGGACGGATGCAGCGGCCACTCCCTGCATCGTTCTGGCCGTCCCTTGTGTACACTGCATCCTTTCAACTCCTCGTCGTAAAAAATGCAATGGCCGTCAACTACTTTCATTTGCACCACATTACCGGTCACACGCCAATATTTTTCACGCACCTCATCGGTGGTCATGTTCAGAGCGTCTGCCATGCGCTGCTGATCAAAGGGTGTGAGTGAAACTGTGGTTTCCCCATGACAGCAAAAACCACAGCGTGTACAGGCAAAAATAGTAGCAATTGCTGATGTATTACCCATAAGCTTGGTAGCAATAAAAAAGCGCCGTGAGAAAAACTCAGGCGCTCATATTTTTTATAATAAGAGTAAATATAACCTAAGCAGACCCTATAGAATCGCCAATCATGGAAATGTCAATACCAAATCGAGCAGCAGCCTTTTTCCACTTTTGCTCATCCGGGGTATGAAAGAGGACATCCAGGTCTCCAGGAACAGTGAGCCAGCCGTTATCCACCAATTCATTTTCAAGCTGCCCAGCTGCCCAACCTGCATAACCGAGCAAAAAAAGGTATTCCTTAGGTCCCTTACCCCGGCTAATATCTTCAAGCATCCTGGTATCTCGAGATAGAGAAATCTGAGACGTTACAGCCATGGCAAGCTCATCGGGCTTTTCAGATACGTAGAGGATAAATCCGGCATCCAACTCCACTGGACCACCAATATACACAGGCGGCAGTGGTCCTTCTGGAATAGGTAGATGGGCACCATGGAAAACTTCGAGCATGGTAATTTCATGGTTGGGATTGTTTATTACCAGCCCCATAGCACCCTCTTTGTTATGCGCGCACATGTATATGACCTGTTTTTGAAACCGTGGATCAGGCATCTGGGGAGTGGAAATAAGAAAATTACCAGCAAGACTTTCCATATTTTTTTTATTTGTCGGTTAGATGTTAGCAGGATACCTGACAGTCTTTTCTTAGTAGAATCGTATCATTGTTTAGCGAGCAGCGTCAAGGAGGTTATCCGCCTTAAGATTTACATGATCTGCTCTTGCTTATGCTATAAATTTCGTGCTAAAAAACCAGGTGAACTATTTTTTCCTAGAACATAAAAGGTGAACATCATGGCTGACCAATCCAGCTTATATTCCAATTCTGATAAGGTCAAAAAAGCACTTGTGTGGCTGAGCGAAGCTGTGGGACAGCAGGGGCAGGAAAAGAGAACTCCACTCCTCCAGGAGGCGGTGATTCGTTTTGATCTCTCCCCTGCTGACTGCGCATTTCTAGAGAAAAATTTTTCCGCAACCGGGCCCGCTGAGTAGCAACAGTTGCTGGCCCTGTCTTTTAAGCGGCTGGCAACTGAACAGTGACCACGGTACCTTTATTTGGCTCACTTTCGATACCGATGTGCCCACCATGATCAACAATAATTTTCTGGGACAGAGCAAGCCCGATGCCAGTGCCATTTTTCTTTGTAGTGAAATAGGGATAAAAAACCTGCTCAACAACTTCAGCCTTCATACCAACTCCAGTGTCCGTTATGGTAAGTTCGACCATGGTGTTACCCTTTTCTTCATCACCTCCCTGATGGGCTGCTAATTGGAGCTTTCCACCATCTGGCATGGCCTGAATACTATTGAGCAAGAGGTTCATAACCACTTGAGTGATCCTGTCCTGATCCCCCATCACCGGAAGCGATGTTGCCGAGGTGCGCAACGTCACGGCAATATTGTGATCCTCGATCTCAGGTTGCAAAAGTTCCAGCTCCTTTTCAAGCAACGGTTTGAGATCAAAGGGCTGGAGTTGCAAAGTAACAGGTCTGGTAAAGCTAAGCATTTCGGTAATAGTTCTGTTCATCCGCTCGGTTTCCTGGATGAGCAGCTCTGCGGTATCCCACTCTTTCGTGCCACGGGTGAATTTGTTTTTCAGCAACAACCCTAGACCTTTGATGGAGCTGAGTGGATTTCGCACCTCATGCGCGACCCCGCCAGCCATTTTTCCAATTGCTGCAAGGCGCTCACTTTCTTTCATTTTCTCTTCCAGGTGCTTTAACTGGGAAATATCAGAAAGGAGTAACACCTGGCCAATGACAGCCTCTTTTTTATCCACAATATGAACAAGGCGACAGAGGAGGACATATTTTTGACCGGAAAATTCGGCCACTACTTCTTGCTCAATAGTGCCTGTTGAAAAAGCAGTAAAAAACGATGCCAGATCAGCAGGTAAAACGCTCTGTGGTTGTCGTCCAATGGCCTTGGACTGGCTAAGGCCGGTAAAACGCTCAATACTTTGGTTCCAGGTGGCAATACTGCCTGTAGAATCGGTTGCCACAATACCAACAGGAAGTGATTTGATGAGCAGTGAAGTAAACGCCTGAATTTCATTAAGGGTTCGCTGTGAAACCCGATATCCCTGCACCATTGAAAGAGAAAACCATCCAGCTAAGCCAACCAACAGCATGGCAAGAGATAAAATACAAATCTGGGCACGTAAACGCCCCAGGGTGTGATCATATTCTGTCATGTCTAAACGTACGACCAGCAAATACGTACCATCTTCACCATCATCCATGGGAAGCCGATGTGGAAACTTCATGTTTTTCCATTTTCGTCCCATAAAAAACATGCCGCCAGAGTTATGCTTATGCATAAAAGAACGTACAGGGTGCATCCGAAGTTTATGGAATCACTTAACACGTCGCACTCTCTTTTTTCGTGAACGTCTCTTTTCTTGTGCGTTTTTTTCGTATTGATCAAAA
>PDWI01006695.1_pt1 | contig 14368 bp, 21 predicted proteins | sample 1430891 | NCBI WGS metagenome assembly PDWI01 (sample SAMN01162508, study PRJNA174530) | Oral metagenome, whole genome shotgun sequencing project. | biome: Marine environment; feature: Marine mammal; material: Swab sample of the gingival sulcus; isolation source: swab sample of gingival sulcus...
TAAAACTGGTGATATTAAATTAACAAAACTTTGTATTAACTTGGCTATAAGGTTAATAACATCTGATATAATTGGTAACAATCCCTCTATTATGCTTACTAATAAAGGTAAAGCCGATTCTACTAACTGCAAAATAGGTGGCAATAATTTTTCAAAAAGTTTTTGCAATACTGGCATTAATGACTCTACTAAATTTTTAAAGCTAGGCATTAACGCTTTTAATAAATCCAATATAACTGGCAATATAGCTTTAGATATGTCTGCTAAAATTGGTGTTATATCATCAATCAATGTTGATAAAAGTGGTAATAATTCGTTTATAATAGGTGATAATGATACAAAAAGTTTTACTCCTGCATTTTTAAGTTTATTTAACATCTGATTAAACTGTGCACCAGTAGTATTAGTAACTTTATCAAAAGCTTCACCCACTACATCAACTTCAGTACTCATACTACTCAAGTTTTCTTTGAAAGCATTCGCTTTTTCACCACTCATAGAAAGTGCTGCTTTACCAGCCTCTATACTGCCAAACATATTTATAAGTTCTTGATTTGTGTCTTCCCCACTAAGTCCTAATGCTTTTAACGATTCTTCGTATGTATAGTTTGCACCAGTGCTTTCGTTAGTTTTACCCATCATGTCCGTTACTGCTAACGCATTATCGGATAAATTTACTTTCATAATTGATAGTACATCAGATAAGCTATATCCACTGTCCATCAAATCTTTAAAACTTTGTCCAGTATTATCCCTTAGTATATTACTAGCTTTCGTACCTTCCTTGCCTAACTCTGCAAGCAAATTATTTAACTGTGTAGTAGCTTGGGCTGTAGGTGTACCTTGTGCCGTCATAGTAGCAAGTGCCGCTCCTACTTGTTCAAAGCTAACCCCCATAGCGCTGGCTGTAGGAGTTACATTAGCAAGCACTCCGCTAAGCTCTCCAATAGTCGTAATACCATTATTTTGCGTTTGCATTAATACTTTATGTACCTTTTCGGTATCCTTAACGTCCATACCATAAGCATTTAAAACTTTAGCAGTAGCACCAACAGCACTATCTATATCAGTAAATCCAGCCTTAGCAAGCTTAGCATTAGACTCCAAAAAAGCTAGACTTTCGCTCATATCTTCGCTTGCTGGTATTCCAGCACTTAAAGCATTATAAAGTGTATCTCCTAACTCCTTACTTGCTATACCAGTTTTATTGCTAAGTTCAAGCATTCCATCAGTTAATTTTTTTCTATCTACATCTACATTACCAAAAAGAGTACTTGCATTGGCCAAAGACTGTTCAAACTCTCCACCAAACTTTATCGCTGCGCCAGTAGCAGCTACAAAAGAAGCGCCAATGGCAACCGCACCAGTAGCAGCACCTTTACCTATAGCTCCAATTATTTTACTACTTTTACTCTTTACCTTTTGATTGGCTTTATCTAAATCACTATCTATCTTGCTTCCATCTACTCTAGCCTCGTAGATTATTTTTCCATCACTCATTTAATACCTACTGCTTTCTTTAGGCTATTTGCAAATCGTCTGTTTCTTTCTTCTTCACTAATTTCTAATCTATACATATTCTTTAACTTAATAATACTTTCTACTTGTTCTCTATTATCTTTTGTGATAGCCGGTATCTTCATCTGCCTAATATTAATCACCTTAAATAACTTGCATTCTGATGATAGATTGCTTAGCAATGTGATATAACGCTTCCAAGTAAGCTCTTTTTCATCAAGGTTGATATTATAATCAAATAAAAAAGACGAGAATATTAATTCTTCGTCCTGTTTAAAGTCAAAAACCTTTTGACCATTATCATCAGATTGTTTTTTGCCTAATAAATCATTTAAAATCACTTTTAAAAGGCTATTTTTAAAAAATATATCTTCTCTTTTATATCTACCCCTTAAAATTAATATATAAAGCATTAAGTCAAGCTTTTCTAAATCTGTATATATATCATCTCTTGCTATTTCAAGAGCCTTTAAAACCGTTTTAAAGTAGTTGTCAATTAAATATTTGCGACCACTAAAACAAATTATCTTCTTTTCCATTGTTTTTTCTTAATATCTTTGATTTTCTTTTGTTTTTCTTCACTTATCTTTCTAACTTTTGGTATAATAACATCATTTATAAACGGAACTAAATCATTCATTAAACTAATATAATCATCTTCATACATAGAAAGCATTTTATTAGTTTGTTCTTCTGTGAAAATAATATTTAAAAGCTTTTTAAATGCGAGTCCTATCTTTTCATAGTGGTTACTAACTTCTTTAACATCACCAGTTTTTAGTTCACTTTCTAAAACTCCTATAAAACTATAGTTTTTCATTAAGTCGTTAGCCATTTTTGTTACGTTAAGGTCAACATCAAACACCACTCCATCAATATCTAATTGTTCTTTTAAAGTCTTTTCTCTGTTTATCCTATACATTGTTCAACTCCTTATTTTAAACGTTTTTAAGGGGGATACACCCCCTATAATTATTTCTTACTCTTCAACTGATATTTCTGGCTTGCCATTATAATGAATTTCAAAACTAATAGCCGTACCATCTGTGCTAGCTCCACCAAACTCCTGAATATTTGCAAGTGTAACACCATTAAATAGATGCGTTACTTTCTTATTTTCTTCGTTAAAATACTCAATCTTAAAGTTAGTTTTTCTGTCATTTAAAATTGCATATTTCTTGTTCAAAATATAATTTTGAGCATCATCATCTTTAACTCTTACACCTGTTATAGTCGCTTTAGGCGCTGCGCCAGTAACTTCACTAGTCGCATAACCGCCACGGTTTAAAAATTGGTATTCATTAACTACTTCATTCATTGCTTCACTGAAGTTATCTATGCCTTCACCCAGCTGTTTCCAGTTAGGAGAACCAGTAGGATTTACATCAATAAAAGCACCTATTTGAAATACTGTCATTAAATTCATATATTATTCCTTTCTAAAAATACAGCTTACAGCTTATCATCATACTATAAGTGTAGTTTCCATTTTCTTCTCTTGTAACTTTAGATGGTGAGCTAATAATTTTAGCACTAGACCAAGAGCCATCATTAAAATTTGGATAGGACATTCGTCTTGTTAAATAATTTCCTATACTTTCTAGTTCATCCATACACACTTTTTTATTTTTGGATTTTCTGAGAAATAACACTTTTAAGTTTAACTCTTGCTTCTTATTAAGGGTAATTCTTGTAGGACTAGTAGGTACTAGTTCCACTGATATTCCCTCATTAGTATCAAGTTCACTTATATTTATTTTATTACTTAAATTTAACTCACTCTCTAAAGTGTCAATTAATACATTTAAAAAATCACTTAACATTATATTTCTCCGTCTATTACCTTTTGTGCTGTTTTTCGCCATTCCTCACCGTGTATACTCTCTGCATACTCACACCATAAACCTCTAGCATTAGGATTTTTATCAGTATTTGCATAAGGTATATAGTACTGCCTACGAGCATAAGGAGTATCCCAAATTAAAAGTCCTTTTTTTAAATCACTAGCTGGTATACTACTATTAATAAGGTCTTTGTCCTTATGCTTTGCGTAGAAATTGCAATCTTTTAACGCTTGATTTGCCATTTGTTCTGTTGCTCTTGCTATATCAATACTTGTACGATGTAGTACTGCCCCCTTATCAAGTTTTACTTTAACTACCATTATACTAATCCAATCTCTAAGTGATGCGGCTTTATGGCTACAATAGGCCGTATAAGCTTCACGGTATATTCGTTTCCATTAAATTTTATTTTGTCATTTACATTAAAAATAGCATCTTTAGGCTTAGAATTTACATTGTCAAAGTAAAGTATACCTTTTAACTGTATTTCTAAGCCTGTTTTATCTTTCATTAATTTTGTACTATGTTCAAGTCTAACATTCTCAATAATTATAGGTTCTTCAATATACTTTTCACCCCACCTATCATCGCCAATCTTTTTGTATAAATCTATGGTATGCGGCAAAAAATTTAAGGGAATAGGCATTATAGACATACACCCACCCCCGAATAAGTAAGTCCAGCACTAGTAAGCATTAACTCTGCTGGTTTAGCAATATCTACTCCAGTATCATTATTATCACCGCCAGAACCTAATGTATAACTAAAAGAGCCTATCTTGGCTGTAGTAACCTTATCTGAACGAGTCATAAGAGAGTCAATCGAACCATTGCCTTCAAGATATGCCACTTGAAAAGCTGTAGCCTTTTTAATTATTTCCTTTAACTCTTCATCAAATCTATCTAAATTATCGCCAATTTTAAACATAGTAAACAAATTAATCTGATTACTTGCAACTTCTGCTAATATATCAAAGTCAACTGGAATAGATGACTTTGTATATCTCACATATTCTAATTGTTCTATATAAGCCATCTATAATCACCTACTAAGCTTTCTTTTTAATATAAACAGTTTCTGCTTTTGTTACTTTGTGTTTAAATACCCAACGACCCTGTACAGCACTAGCACCAATGTGTTTTCCATCTCCATTAAGGTCTTGCACTCTAGGATTTACAGCCCACTCTCTAATCCTTGTAGAATTTTGATTGTGTCCTGCAATAAACTCTGTCTTATCATCAGCATTGTTAGTTTCCTTTACATAAAAACCAGCAATACGTCCAACATACCCAGCTTGTTTTACATCATCACCTAATTTAGATGCGTCTGTAAACTGTGGGCATTCAAGTAGTAATGCCATGGTATCAGGTGATACTAGTGCATATCTTCCAATTGTAGGAACGTTCGCCTTTGACAAAGCCGTTCTAGCTTTTACAAATGCACCATAAACAGTAGCTTTTGTAAGTGCTGTTGTTCCTCCTGCTATAGTTCCTTCTGCTTCAAGCGTTGCAATTCCGTCTGTGTCAAGTTTAAGACCACCAGCATATCCAGCACTCTCTAATCTATCTGCTACTACATTATCTGGTACTGCATCAGCTTCGTAGCCATCAATAACTTCATTTACTGCTACATCTTCAAAGTCTGTAACAGTAACATAGTTTGTATTGCCACCTTCAATTTCAAGTCCAGTAATTGGGTCATAGTTTCTTACGCTAGGGTCAGTATCTCTTACTGGTATTTTAACCGCTCCAGCTGTTGCTTCCCCCTCGTATTTAGTGTTAAATACTGGTGCTACTCCAGTATCAAGTGTAACAAGTGTTGCTCTTAGTTTTGCATCTAATAATTTTGCATAAACTTCCCTTAAATTATGTGCCATAATCTACTCCTTATAATTTTATTTCTTTTTCTAAATCAGGATTATTTTTCAAAAAAGCTTGTGTAACTCCATCAAATTTTGTACTAACTCCACCTTGTGGCATTCCAGTTGCTATAGGCTTTTTAGTTTCTTCAGCTTTAGTAAATTGACTATTATCTTTGAGATATGTTGTCATAGCTGTTTCAAAATCAGTATCTTCATCTACCATTTTTGATACTTCAAAATTAACATAATCCAAATATTTAATATCAATACCTTGTTTGATAAGAGTTTCTCTATTTCTAGTCATTTGCAATTCTCTATCTTTTTCTTCCAATTGTTTTTTAAGTTCTAAAACCTCTACATTTTCTTCAGGTTCTTGCTCTTTTTTCCACGCTTGGAACTTCTCCCACTCTTCCTTTTTAGGTCTTTTTTTCTTCTCCTGTGCCTTTGCTTTTTGAATAAGTGCATCTACTTCTTCCTGTGTAAAGGTCTTAACTTCAGGTTGAGTGTTTTTCTCTTCTTCGGTTTCTGTTGTTATTACATTGTCTTTTTCCATTGTTTCGCTCCATTTCTAGGCTGTCGCCTTTCTCTGTTTTTAGTTCATCAACTGTTCTCCGTTTAACGTCCGTCGACAATAAAAAACACCTTTTAGGGTGTCTAGTTGCTTTGATATTTAATTTTTGGTATAAAAAAAGCACCTTTTACAGTGCTTAAATAATTATAATTCTATTTATTTTTCATAGGACAAACTTCATGATTATCGTCTCTCCAAATTATTTTAAATACTCCATTAGTCAAAATCCCAAATATACGTAACTTACCTTTTAATCTTAAACTAAAAATTTTTTCATCATATATTTTTAATTCCTCTAGTCTGTCTCTAGCTTGTTTAGATAAATCAGATACATCAATAAAATGATTATTCGTTCCTCTATTTCTACCACCACTAGCTTTCATAATATCAGCCCACGTCATAGTTTCAAAACTTTCTAACTTAGACATTATTTCAAAGTCAAATCTATCAACATCGAATTTCCACTTATCATGTTTTTTATCAGATAATGAAAACTGCCAAGATGGATTTCTAGATAAATATACAGATGGGTCAGTATATATTTTAGGTTTTTTATAGCTTAATGGATTAACATTATTTTTTGGCTTTTTATTTTTACCCATATTACAACCCCGAATAATACTGTCTCATAGTTTCTTTATCTATCACATTATTACAATACGCTCCTTTTTCACAATTCCCTCTTGCTTCAATCCAAGGTAATTCTAAATGTGTTAAATCACTAAGCCAATGGGGCTCTTTATCTCCATAATAATCTAAAACAGCTTCTACAGTTTCTTTCTCATCTTTCGAAAGCTTAACTCCACTTAATTTATCATCAAACATAGTAGTATCTTTATCAATTATAAATTGTCCCTTATGTAGTTGAAACAACTCTTTACAAACAGGACCATTCGCCCAAGCTTCAAACTCTTCATCAAAAAGAGGTTTATCGTCCCAAGCCAAAGACCAAGACTGACAATAATACAATATTTTTTGTAATTTCATAGTAGTAATTGGACCTATATTATTAATAACATAATGTGCAATATCATATATACTCCTATTCATAATAATAATACCTCCTATATAGTAATTATAACATATATAGTCAACACTATATGTAGTATTAATTCCCAAATACAATCACAATATATCAATCAAAGACCTGGTATTATTTCCTTAACCGTTTTTAAAAATTCTTTTGCTTTTGCTATGTTAGAATTGTCTTGTAAAAACTCTATACCTTTTTGTGTAATTTTAATACGCTCTATATTTACATTCATATTACCACTCATATCAAGTTGAACTATAGCATTTTTAATATAACCTTCATCTTTTAATATCTCTATTACATCTTTCCAATATCTTTCGTGTATATCTAACTTGATATATAATATGTTTTTTGTATCTATACAAACACCATTTTTCATACATTCATACAAATAAGCAAGTATCCTATATGCTATAACAAAATAATCATTTTTAGCCATAATAACCTCTATCTTTACATCTTTTAAATCTAGCATTTCTATCGCTTTAACTTTGCCAAACTAGGTTCTTCTTTTCTGAATAACTCTTTTTGTTCTTCAGTAAGTTCGTCCCAATCGCTAAAAAAATTATAAATTTTCTTTCTATCAAAGCTAAATAAATACAAACCAAATATATCTATTGCACTAGTCCACCAAATTTTGCTATTTGGAGTTTTTTTATAAAACGGACTTAGTTCTATTTTTTGTTGTTTCTCGTATTCTTCCAAAAATCGCAAATCTTTTTCATCATAAGAATAAATTTCTTCATTTTCAAGCTCTTCTGGTATAACTAAAAAACTATTTGACACTCCCACCAGCTCCTTTCATTTGCTTGCTACTACTAGTATTTATGTAACCAAGTATTTTATGAAATTCCTTATTATCTTTTAAAGTATCTATATCTATTAAAATACTTTTAGCCTCATACTTACCTATAAATTTATGGCTATGTGTTTTTTTACATTTAAATCTATCTATTAATTCTTTTGCAGTTAATGTTTTAAAGCCATTGTACTCACCGCTATCTTGCAATTCCAGATATTCAATGTTTTTATTATTTTTTCTTATTATAGCAGCATGTTTCCCTGTTCCTAGATAATATTTTTTATCTTCATCTACGTTTTTAAGTAACCTTACCACTGCTTTTAAATCATTATAATCACTTTCAACAAAACCTTTAACGTTTTTTATATCTAATAAGCGTTGTATATTTATCAATGACGAAAAAACGTCCCGACTTTTCCCATCTCTAAAATCCATAACATCATATTCGCCCATATTGCCAATATAAGCGAGTGCAACTGAAGAACAAGAACCTTTTGTTTTATCTAATCCCCCTATCTTATCAATTATTTCTTTCTCTGATAGTTTTTTAGAATGTCTTTGTATAGGTTGATAGTCTATCTTTTCCAAACTACATATTTCTCGTAATTTGCTCATATCCACATCATTGATGTCATCTTCATTATACTCTTTCGTGTTGTCTTTTTCTACCTTTTTATCGGCTTTTTTACTTGCTTTCTTGAACTTTTTAGCCCCTTCACTAGTCTTATTATCAAATCCATAAACCTGCTCTCTGTCTCTGTGTCTAGTAAGTCCAGTCTTTTTAAGGTGTTTTCTTAGTTTTTCTTGTTTTTCTCTTAGTTTCTTCCTGTATAAGAGTTCAGACTCAAAATCGCCTTGTTCTTTTGCAAGCATAATTTTCTGCTTTTCTTTTCTTATGTCTCTTTCTATCTTACGTTGCTTTTGTCTATCTTTATATATTTTATTATTTTCTTCTTCGTCATAAGGATAATATCTCCTAGTATTAAGACCCTCAAAAAAAGGATAAAAGTCATGATTGCAATTTATCCCTTTAAGCCCAGTTATTTCACCGTATCCTGTAGTTTCTATAAGTGGCTTATACTTTTTACTTTTTCCACTTATACTATATACTCTACCTTGCCATTTAGCATGTGATGGTCTAGCTCCCATATGGCTAGTAACTTCTACGAGGTCAGCTCCCCATTCTTTTGCTCTTTGCATTTGTATATCACCACTTAGTTGCCTAGTAGTAGTAAAAATCATACGTCTTACAGCCACATCAATATTATTATAAGTATGTCTCCCATTTTTACTTACATAATGTGCTCCTTTAATGCCATTATCTACCAGTGTTTTAACTGCTTTTTTCATAGCTTGATTAGATGTGTAAATGCCTTGTACAACTTCCAAGTAACATTGATTGACTGTATCTGTAAAGAGTTTATTTGAGCTTTCTAAAGCTGTTGTATTAACTAAATTCATATAATTTACAGCCCTATTAGCGCTAATTTCTATTATTTTCTTAATATAAGGACTAGCTTTTAAAGGTATAGGTACAGTATCTAGTTTATCATTAGCAAAAGCCATTTGATAAACCTTTTCATCAACTTCTACACTTTGGTATCCTGCTTCTTGTATGACTTTTTTAATAATTTTTTTACTCTTTTTGCTATGCTTAGCTATTATTTTCTCGTGTTCTTTGCTTATTTCCCCAAGTTGAGCTAATTTTTTAAGTTGCCACTGTCCAGTTCCTGTGATTTCGCCATCTTCACTTATTCTCTTTGCTATATTTTTAAGCAAATCAATCTCTATACGATTATATATTTCAAATAATTCACTAGCATTTGTTTCTACTTGCTTTATATCAAGCATTATTCATCACCATCACCTATAGTTTCATCATAATTTTCTTCTATTTCTTCTTCACCTTGTCTAGCTTTTATATCTTTAACTTTTTTAATAGCCTCTTCTTCACTTATTCCATAAACTTTTGTAAAATACTCGACTTCATCTATAAGCCCAGCATTAAATTCGATTAAAGCTTGTTGTCTAATTGCATTGTTATCCTCAATGATACTATCATCAAAATTAATGCTTACGTCTATATCACCAAGCCCAAATATATCAGCTATAGCCTTACACATATCTGTTAATACTTGTCTTAAAATGATTTCGTGTTTTTTGATATTTTGATAAAGGTCTGATTTTTCACTTATTACTTCAGTAGCAGTTTTAACTCCCCCGCCTTTATCGTAACTATATCTATCAGTACCAAGCCCACAACCATCAGCTAAATAGTTTAATGCATCTTGTAATCCTTTTGAATGTGCCTCCACTCTTAACTCAGTAGTAAGGTCTATAGGTTTATCTACCTTGCTCTCGTCTGCTGTCTTAAAAGCTGTAAATACAAGGTCATTAGTATCAAATATAGGAGCGTTTAATACTTTGCTTGCATTAACTTGTGCCATTGATATAGGTACTATTATACGCTTACGGCCAAGTGCAAATTCTGTGTTACCGCTATCAAATATTAAATCAACTTTTTTAATCCTATCTATAGCGTTTGCAAATACGCTAATTCCAAAAGGACTGTCAAAATTTATGTTATTAATCAAGTTAGGTTTAACAATTTGAAATCGTTTAATATGTGAATTAGTCTCGTATGTTGCGGCCACTCCATCTAATGTTTCTTCAGCCCCTTTTTCTTTTGTAAATAACTTATTTTCAATCACATATTCGCCTAAATCGTTTAATCTGTGTATATTGATATAATAATATTTCTTTCCATCTATAAACTTTTCGCTAGCAAAAACACATTCTTTTATGCCTGTATTATCCCACGATAATGGAAATATCATATCAGCTCTTATATAGTCTATTTTTATAGCTTTATCTTCTATATACTCTACAAAAGCTCCTGTACCTAATGCAAAAGCAATCTCTATAAGTTGGTTTCCCTTTACATAGAAAGAATTGCTATCAAACACTTCTTCCAAAATCCTTGCAAAACCTCTATTTTCGCTAGTTATCTCTACTTTTTCATTTAGTAATAAGTTAGCCCAATCTTCGCATATCTTTTTAGGCATACACATTGACGCTCTTTTAATTTTCTTTATTTTATCTCCATCATATACATTGTATTTGTGAAAAGACCCTAAATAACCTTTATACCAACCTACCCAATCATCTATTTCTGTGAGTGGTTCTGCAATATTTAGTTTTAATTTCTTTTTTAGTATTTCTAACAATTCCATATCTTAAATCTTTCCATAAAGCAAGGCAGAATGGTAACTCTCAGTGCTATACTCTTGTGCATCTAATGGGTCTATCATAGTAGTACCATCATCAAGCCTAGTATCATCTAATTTCTTTTCATCATATATAGCAGTTCTAAAAGCTTCTATTAGCTTTTTACAATCTTTGTATATATGATAGTCGCCCCTATTCATCAAAACGTTATATAATCGTATTCTCTCGCTTATAGCCCCTTTTTTTGCGTTGCTAACTGTATATGGTAGTTTGCTTTTTAATAGAGCCATATTAAAACCAGCAATAAGCACTTGTTCAGCACTGTCTGCTCTTATCTCAACTATAGGGTATTTAAAATCAGCCACTTTCATCACAAAATCTATAAAAGCACCGTTTAGCTGATCAGGTGTTATTATTCCTTCAATATGTCCCTCTGCTATAGTAGTTATACCAGTAAGCGACTTATTAAAGGCTGTAGCCTCAAAAGCGTGTGCTGATTTATTGCCACCAAAATCAATGCCAATAGTAACAAATGCTACATCTTTTTTATCTGGCAGCTTATCTACTATAAACTTATCAGGACTTGTGGCAAACGTTGGATATACAGCACCTTCACTCGCCACCCATTTGCCTAATATGTATCTATCATATAGCACTGTACCCCAATACTCTTTTTTTAGCTCTTCAACAAATTTAGGTGTTAAAAAAGGATTATCATCAATATTAAACCCCATAGCATATATATCTAAATTTTCTTTATCTAAAAATTTTTTAAACCAATTTGTCGGAGCAGTTGGGTTACAAGTACCATCAAAGCAACTATCAGGCTTATCAAGTCTCGATTTAAGCATATCAAATACATCAGGCGACCACGTTGTAATTTCATCGCCATATACATAGCTAAATCCTGCACCTTGTATTTTGCTTACTTGACTTATCCTATCAGCACCAAGAGCATAAGCCTTACGTCCAAATAACATAACTTCGTTTCGACTGTTAATATCACCTACTAAAGCACTACCATACATATTGCGCATAGGCTCTAGTATGTTTCTTTCAAGAGTAGAACGAGTGTTCCCTAATAAAGCTATAAGTCCTTTATTAGATGCTCTTCTTATTCTTTTTGGTATCTTGTAATAATCAAGGTATGTTTTACCACTCCTAGTAGCTCCATAACTTACATTCCATCTATAACTACTTAGTATGGTATTTCTCCATACTTCTTTTTGCTTATTACTTAATTGCAACATTATCTATCCCCTCAAGCAATTTATCTAATTTTTCAAGTGCTGTTCTATCCTCTACTTCTACCTTACTTCTCCATTTGTCTGGTCTACGATTTTTAAGCCAAAATATCTGTGCCGTTGTATCTGGTTTTTCATATTTTTCTATAACTGTTGTTTTTGTATAACCATCGCTATCCGTTTCAGTTTTAACCTCTTTGTATTCATAACCTAATACTCTTTTAAGTAAAGCATTTTCAACTATTATATCAACGACTTCTTTTCCCTTTTTTAAAGACTGACAAATCTGACCGTACTTATCCTTCCATCTATATAAAGTTTTTACATTTATACCCATATTATGAGCAATTTGTTCATCTGTTAAACCATCTCTAGCCCAACCCTCTAATAGCACTAATCCCTCTTCGGTAAGCCAATAATGGTATTTCCCTTTCGCCACTATGCCTACTCCTTTCTAGAATTGATAGTATTAAAAAAACGCCCATAAAGGACGTTTGAAAAAATAAAGAGGATATAAATAGTAACTATTCCACCAACCTACTATTGTTTACTTTTACATATATACTATAACATAATTTTAACTATTATTTGCTATTATTTACTACTATTTACTATTAAAAATGCTTTCAAACGCCTTAACAGCTAAATTATGTAGTCTATATATACTAGATATACTATAATTCATTTCAATAGCAATGTCTTCCCACTCTAATGCATTAATATATCTAGCAATTAAAATAGCCTTATAAACATTATCTTCCACCATGCTAATATATTTAACCGTTTCATTTATCAAATTAATATATTCCGATACCATTATATCAACATTTTCTTTAGCTGCTATCAAGTTAATGATTGATTTTTCTTGTCTATTTTCATCAGTCGTTTGCACTTTATCCTTTTGTATCATAGTAGTAATTTTTGTAGCAAGTTCTTCCAAATGTTTTATATACTCTATTTGTGCATAAACTTCATGTTTTTTCTTTCTAATGTTTTTTAAATATTTTTTAGCTTTCATAAATGTCCTTTATTTTTTTCTAGTGATTTTTCTCGAGAATTTCTCGTGATTTTCTCGAGATTGTTTATATGCTTATTCCTCCTCTTCAAAAACATTGCCTATTTTAATTAATTGATTAGCTGTGGATATTCTATAATCTATATCTAAAGCATTTTTCACAACCATAGTAAAACTTACATCATCTCCTTTTAAATCTGAATTTAAAACTTCAAGTATATCACCCTCATATATCTCCACACCATTTTCATCTTTCATTCCTGTATATTGCATTAATTCCACTTCATCAAAGCCTCTTACAATATCCAGTGTGGGCTCATGGTCTTCTTCTCCATAATCATCTGCATAAAACATAACTTCACCGCTTGCAAAGTCTATATACCTAATATTTCTAACCATTTTTAAATGCTTATCATATGCTCTAAACTTAATCTCTTTCATATAGTCTTACTCCATTTCTAATATCTCCTCAGGTTCAATGCCTAGTTCTTCACAAATAGGCACTAAATCTATAGCTATACAATTTTCTTGTAAATGACATTCAATGCCACCGTCATCAAGCATATTGTACCCTACTATATCAACAAATTCTCCTAACTCATCAAAAGGTATCCACAATATTAAATGTTCTTGTGTGTATAGTATTTCCCATCTTATTTCTTTATCTTCACAGAATTTGTATAATCTTAATTCATCACTCATTGCACACCTCTTTTATCTCTATCTCAACTCTAGGATTATTTTTATCATATAACACCTCACAACCATCGTGAGATGCTATAATTTTGCTTTCATCATCTTTTATAACATTAGCCTTAACTAATACATCACAAGTAGCCTCAAGAAGATTTACAAGGTCTACACGGTGTCTAGTAGGCATATAATACAAGCATTTCAAATTATATTTTCCAGCTAAATTCAATCTTTTATCTCCAGTTATTTGTTTTAAGCAATCTTTCTCGTATTGCACATATGCTTTACTAGGAATGATTTTATTGAACTTACCCACCCTCACTATACGCTGACTATTTTTTTTAGTTATTGGTCTACCGTGTAGAGTTATGGTAAGGACATTCATGCCCCTACCTCAACTTTTTGATTACTCAAAAACAAATTAATAAAATACTGTTGACCTTTTCCAGTAACTTTAGTGGTTTTGCTAATTGATGTATGACCATCAGAATGTGTAATAACAGTTTCTTTGATTTTAAATAATCCAAGTTCCATACTTCTTTGAGTTGGCATATTATAA
>PDWI01006696.1_pt1 | contig 14367 bp, 11 predicted proteins | sample 1430891 | NCBI WGS metagenome assembly PDWI01 (sample SAMN01162508, study PRJNA174530) | Oral metagenome, whole genome shotgun sequencing project. | biome: Marine environment; feature: Marine mammal; material: Swab sample of the gingival sulcus; isolation source: swab sample of gingival sulcus...
TTGTCTAGATTTTCCTTATAGTCGTTTTAACTCAATTTATTTATTTATTTATAAATATCCACAGTAGAACAAGGAGTTACCCCTCTGTGGATACTCTAGGGGGAATATAGTCCTCCTCAGGTACCATCTCCCCGCTCTTCTCTATAGCTTCCAGCCATGCGCCCCACCAGACCATGATCCTTTTCCTCTCTTCCAGATACCTTGCCCGATGGTATGCGTCTCTGGTCTTGTCTCGGTCTTTATGCGCTAACACCTTTTCGAGGGCATCTTTATCAAAGCTCATTAACTCGGCGCCAGATGTTTCTAATAATGATCTAAAGCCATGAACTGTGGCCTTACCTCTAAAGCCCATTCTTTTGATGGTGCCTTGCAACGTTCCATCAGAGAGCGGCTTGTTAGGGTTCTTTACACCGGGAAAGATTAGCCCCTTCTCGCTAACAGCGTACTGCTTCATATCTTGCAGTATCTTTATTGCCTGATCTGATAGATACACGGTATGCGCTCTCCCTGCCTTCATTCTTCCCTTGGGGATATCCCAGAGACGAGAAGAAAAATCTATCTCAGGCCATAGGGCTTTGCGCGCCTCTCCTTGCCTTACTCCAGTAAGAACAACGAACTTAAGCGCCGCCTTGGTGATGATATGGCTTGTTGATTCGGGGAGTCTGGAAAGGAAAAGGGGCAGCTCTTTTTTAGGTAGCGCCAACCTGTGAACAACAGGGCGGGTTTTAAGTATTCCCTGCATCTCCCTTGCCGGGTTATGTAAAATCTTCCCTCCCAGTACGGCGTCTTTAAATACCCCTTTTATGCAGCGTAGAGTTTTGTTTGCTATCTCGTAAGAACCCCGCTCTTCTATGATATGAATAATAGTTAGAATATCTCTTGGGGTAACGTCTGCGATAGGGATAGTTCCAATAGCGGGGAAAACGTCTTTTTCCAGCATTTGCCTGGACTTCTTATAGGTACGCTCTGACCATGATTCTTTTTTTCTCTCTAACCACTCAAAAGCTATATTCTGGAAAGTCTCTACCCTCCTTCTCTCCTCCTCTTCTCGCTCTTTCTCTTTCGCTAGCCTATCGCCCTTTCTCTTGGTTACAGGGTCTTCCCCTGCCTTGAGTATAACCTTTTGTCTGGCAAGCTCCCCCCGTGCTGCTGCAAGCTTCATTTCAGGATACGCCCCTAGTATCATGGTGCGCCCCGACCACTTCCCTTTTATCTTTACTCTGTACCTATACACCCACCTGCGCCTACCACTTGCAAGCAGCTCGAAGTAAAGACCTGCACCGTCTGAATACTTCCCTACATCATCAGGCACCTTTAAATTCTTTATAGTTATCTCTGTGAGCTTCCCCATACTCTCCCCCGGTTAATGTGAATTTGTGAGTACGATTTTGTGTGTATGCGATTCGTACTCACAAAAGTACTCACAAAAAATACGGGATGTCAAGGGAGGGGATGGGAGTATATGGGGGGTATTTCAAGGCAAATAATAGGATAACTTGTTGAATATATGATGCTTTATGGAAAGTGATGAGAGGGTACAGAAATGCAATATGGCTCCTCGGGACGGACTCGAACCGCCGACAGGGTGGTTAACAGCCACCTGCTCTACCAACTGAGCTACCGAGGAACCCTTCGTTGATTGCGATAACAACAATCAAGATGAAGGCCGAATATATACCGGGAAAAGAGGAGTGTCAACAATTTTTACAAGAAATTCTTTATTCCAGGAATAAATTATCCATATTTAGCGATATTTTTCTTTAAAATAGTGTTGTACATAGAGAATATGTCGGCGCATCGCATCACTGGCACCCTCTGCATCCCGCGCTTCAATATATTTATACACCTCCTTATGCTGCGACAAGATCTTGTCAAGAGTCTGGCGTTCCATATAGAGATGGACAAGATTTTTCTTGATACCAACAAAAAGAAAATCATAAAAACTGCGCATCAGATGGATCAGCACCGGATTTTTACTGGCAAAACTCAGCGCCATATGGAAAGAGACATCCGATTCGGGGGTAATACTATCTGTTGTATTCAGATCCTCCTCCATATCCTCCACACTTCTTTTTATCGCCTGAATATCAAAATCTGTCGCCCGACAGGCCGCAAGCATTGCAGCGTTGGTTTCCAGGCCAAGGCGCACTTCCAGAAGATCGTCCAGAGTAGCATCATCTGCCGCCATCATCGCCGCTAAAACATTGCCTTCTCTGGTTTCTGGAGAACGAACAAAGGTACCCTGCCCCTGTCGATGTTCCAGCAGCCCCATTGTTACCAGCTTATTAATAGCATTGCGCACTGATGTGCGGCTTACCTCCATTGATGAGGCAAGGTCGCGCTCTGGAGGAATCTGGGCACCGGGTTTAAATTCTCCCTTATAAATGAGTTCACGTAACTGTTCAAAGACCTGATCGGAAACACGCTTTGGCTTTATTGGTTTTAACGTCATGATGAATTCTTAAAAATGAAGAAGATGAAATTGAAAAAAACAATCAATATAAATGTGTACTTAAAAGACCATCTCTTTGCAATAAATTTCCATAACCACACCATTCCCCAGAATGATATTATTTAACATGGATTTTTATCAAACCAAAAAATGATTTTATTTTTTTGATAAAAACTTTATGGTGAGAATGTATATATTTAATTATACGAAAAAATTCAAAAAACCTAAAAAAATAAGGACCAAATGAAAAAGCAGACAATAGAAATATATGACACTACACTGCGGGATGGGACCCAGGCAGAAAATTTTAATCTCTCTGTGGATGACAAGATAAAAATCAGCCGGGCCCTTGATGATTTTGCCATTGATTTTATTGAAGGCGGCTGGCCGGGTGCAAACCCTGTTTCTGAAGAGTATTTTCACAAGATGCGTAAAGTGGAGCTTAAACACAGTAAACTTACCGCTTTTGGCTCTACCAGACATATCCGCAACCCACCGGAAAAAGATAACAACCTGCTTGCCCTTATTGCTGCGGAATGTCCAGCGATAACCATTTTTGGCAAAAGCTGGGATATTCATGCCACAGAAGCACTGGGAATCTCGGAACAGGAAAATCTGGAGATTATTGAAAGCAGCCTTGCCTGGTTAAGACCACAGGTTGACTCCCTGCTCTATGATGCCGAACACTTTTTTGACGGCTTTAAAAATAATGAGAAATATGCTCTGAAAACGCTTGAAGCCGCCGCGGATGGCGGTGCGCAAACCATTATTCTTTGTGATACCAATGGCGGCACCCTCCCCCATGAATTTCCGGCAATCATAGATACGGTTACCAATTATCTGCAAAAAAAGGGGCACCCAATCCCTCTTGGAGTCCATACACATAACGATTCGGAAACCGCAGTTGCCTGCGCTCTTACTGCCATCGCTACAGGGAAAGTGCGACAAGTACAAGGAACCATCAACGGCTATGGCGAGAGGTGTGGCAATGCCAATCTTACCTCCATCATTCCCGCGATCATCTCCAAAATGGGGCTCCATTGCAGCGCCGAAAGAAATATTGGCAGCCTCTACTCCCTCTCCCGGCTGGTAAATGAACTGGCCAATATTTCCCCTTTTCGTTTTCAACCTTATGTAGGAGAGGCTGCTTTTGCACATAAAGGTGGAATTCATGTCAGTGCAGTCAAAAAAAACCCGGTTACCTATGAACATATCAAGCCGGAGAATGTGGGAAATATCCGGCGGGTACTGATTTCCGACCAGAGCGGCAAATCCAATATCCTGCTCAAGGCCAAACAGTGGGGATTACGGCTAAAACCCGATGACCCAATGCTCGACAGCATTATGAGTGAGCTGAAAAAACTGGAGAGTTTTGGTTATCAGTATGAAGGGGCAGAAGCGAGCTTTGAACTGCTTATGCGCCGTACTCTCGGCCTGCAACGCACCTATTTCAAGTTTGATAGCTACCGGGTCATGAACCATCAATACCGAATGGATAAAAAAGCCCTCACCGAATCAACCATCCGTATCAGTGTTGGCGGCAGGGAGGTGCATACCGCCGCAATGGGTGACGGCCCGGTAAATGCTATTGATGGCGCAATCCGTAAGGCATTGACGGTGTTTTATCCGGCACTGGAAGAGATGGAGCTTGCCGACTACAAGGTGCGGGTTCTCTCTGGCGATCACGGCACCCAGGCACGGGTACGGGTGTTAATTGAGAGTAAAGATCCCTATATGAACTGGGGAACAGTGGGTGTTTCGGAAAATATCATTGAAGCAAGCTGGCAGGCCTTAATTGATGCAGTAAACTACAAGCTGATGAAAGATGAGATGCGGGAATAAGGCATAAAAAATGGAGGCGGATTTTGAACCCGCCTCCATTTTCAAACAAACACCAGTAAAGCCATTATTTGGAGTACAATTCGACGATCATTGTCTCCTGGAACGGCAGTTGAATTTCCTCTCTATCAGGAATACGAGAGAAAACGCCCGAGAAATTATCCTTGTCAAGCTCCAGCCAGGGAGAAAGATTTGCGTTCATCTCCAGAGCATCCTGCACCTGATTATTTTTTCTTGTCTTCTCCCGCAACGAGATCTTGCTACCGGGAGCAACCAGAAATGAAGGAATATCCACCTTCTTGCCATCAACAAGAATATGACCATGACTGACAAGCTGTCTTGCAAAGCGGCGGGTGGAAGCAAAACCCAGACGGTAAACGACATTATCAAGACGCTGTTCAAGCATCTGCACCAGATTCACCCCGGTATTGCCTTTCTTCTTTGAGGCGTTGGCAAAGAAACGACGAAACTGCTTCTCGCTCACACCATACATAAACCGGGCCTTCTGCTTTTCCCGCAACTGCAAACCATAGTCGCTATCCTTGCCGGGTCGACGATTTTGCCCCTGCTGACCAGGTGCATACGGACGACGAGCCAACGGGTCTTTCCCATTTATACGCCGCTCGCCCTTCAATTCGAGGCTTACGCCAAATCTTCTTTCAATCTTTCCTGATGGACCTCTATATCGAGCCATATATCTCTTCTCCGTGTTCCTCGTTTTCCTGTTTACAGCTAACCAGCCTTTCTACAATAACGACAATCTGACGATTTTAAAACTTTTCTCAAAAAAAATAAACAAAAAAAACATCCTTTTTTAAAAACAAGGGTATTTTTACTACGATAACAAATTTACTCAATAAAACCAGATAATTCCCGCTTAAAAGAATATACAGTTTGCAAGACTCCAGCGTGCCGCAAGCCCCCTTACAACACAATTATCAGGATTTATCATTGTCTATGCCTGCCGATTTATATAAAATAAGATGCAACGAAACAATACACTCAAAAACAACGGAGAATTCTATGTGGAAGCTGCTGGCAGCTATAAGTAAAAATCTTGTTTATGCCATTCCCCTGGTTATGGTTGCCGGCTTTACCTGCGGTGCCATTATTGAAAAAGAGCAGATACAAGGGCTGAAACAGTTGATTGTTCCCTTCACCTTTTTGATGGTCTATCCAATGATGGTGACGCTGAATATCAAGAACCTCGCCAACGGGATTAATATACGGCTGCAAGGGACAACACAACTGATAAATTTTCTGCTTATTCCCTTTCTGGCCTGGGGGATGGGCAAGCTATTTTTTCCAGGAGAGCCGTATATGGCTCTTGGTCTGCTGCTGGCATCACTTCTGCCCACCAGCGGAATGACAATCTCCTGGACAGGCTTTGCCAGGGGCAATATGGGCGCAGCAATCAATATGACAGTTATTGGCCTGACCCTGGGTTCTATTCTTACGCCATTCTATATTAAAGCGATGCTTGGTGCCGAGGTCTCCATCAATTTTATAAAAGTGCTGCAACAGATCGGTTTTATTGTTTTTCTGCCAATGGCAATAGGATTGCTTACCCGCATTGCGCTTATCAAACACTATGGATTTACCACATTCAAACAGGATATTGGACCAAAATTTCCGACACTCTCCACCATTGGCGTACTTGGCATTGTCTTTGTTGCAATGGCACTAAAAGCCAGAGGAATTATTGCTGCACCGGAAATACTGGCAGGAATATTTATTCCGCTGCTTATTCTCTATCTGGCAAATTATATGCTCTCCACCATTATTGGTCATCTTTTTTTCCAGCGGGATGATGCCATTGCCCTTGTTTATGGAACGGTAATGCGCAATCTCTCCATTGCTCTTGCCATTGCTATCAACGCCTTTGGTCAATACGGAGCGGATGCGGCACTGGTAATAGCCCTGGCCTATATTATTCAGGTACAGTCTGCTGCCTGGTATGTAAAATTTACCGATCGCCTTTTTGGTTCACCAGCAGAATAAAAGACAGCTCAAAACAGAAAATTCAAAAGGGGAAAAGATGCTTGCTTTTATAGAACAGATGGCAAGAGATGCAGCGCAAATATGCCTTGCTGCAACTGAAAACAGTGGTAATTTCACTGTAGAGCTAAAAAATGGCCCTCGTGATCCGGTAACCTCGATTGACCGCAGAATTGAGGATTTTCTACGGCAGAAAATAAGGGAACGCTATCCCGATCATGCCATTATCGGCGAAGAGGGAGGCCGCAGCAAGGATACCAGCGGCTGGAACTGGGTACTTGATCCGATAGACGGCACAGTCTCCTTTATGCGCGGACAGCCAGGCTACTCCATCTCCATTGCCTGCCGCAAAGGCATGGATGGGGTGGCCGCCGCAGTTTATGCTCCGGTGATGGATCAGCTTTTTACCGCAGAAAAAGGCAAGGGCGCCTGGCTGAACGACAGACCGATCAGAGTAAGCGACTGCAGCGAAATGAATAAGGCTATGCTTGGCACCGGCTTTGCCTGTATGCGGGAAAAGCTGACAAACAATAATCTGGCAGTTATCCCTCAAATTATGCCGGAAATTATCGACATTCGCCGTATGGGCTCTGCCGCCCTTGATCTGGCCTATGTTGCCGCCGGGAAATTCGACGGCTGGTGGGAATTTATCTTAAATGACTATGATGTTGCCGCAGGAATACTGCTTGTACAGGAAGCAGGCGGCGAGGTCTGCGACTTTTCCGGCGGCGAAAACTACCCACAGGCAGGAATTATCGCCACCAATGGCAAACTGACAGAAAAAATCCGCAGCTTTATGCCTGAGCCTGATTGGACAAAATAGCTTGCAGCATATTGGCATCCAACATATTTTCGGCATTACCATCTTTTCCTGAAGAGTGGCAGAACCGGAGCTACATTTCCGTGTTTCATTCTCTGTTAAACCAAAAACTGTCAGAAACAGCCTTGCTGGTTTATCTGAGAGAAACACGGAAAAGTGCGCCATCAATAAAATGCGTCAGAGAAAAACAGTCTCACACCTTAAAGCTCTTGATAATTGTCTGTAATTGATCTGAATTACTGGATAGATCCTGCGCATTATTTCCTACTTCCCTGCTACTTTCCGCTATTCGCCCCGCGGCAGAGGCTGCGTCTTCTATTGCTTTTACAATATTTGCAGAGGCTTGCGAACTGTCGGTAATATTTTCATTAACATCCTGAATACCATGACTTACCTGACTGATATTCCCGGCAATTTCATTCGTCACATTTGTCTGCTCACCTACTGCTACCGCGATAGAACCAACAATTTCATTTACATCTGAAATAACTCTGGCAATATTCTCAATACCTTTTCCGGTCTTGCCGGTATTCTCCTGCACCGCTTCAACCAGATTCTTGATCTCCAGAGTGGCATCCGCGGTCTGCTTCGCCAACTCCTTAATCTCATTGGCAACAACCGCAAAGCCCTTGCCTGCTTCACCTGCTCTTGCAGCCTCAATAGTAGCGTTTAACGCCAGCAGATTTGTCTGTTCCGAGATCTCCGTTATCGTCTCTGTTACCTTGCCGATCTGATCGGCAGCCAACCCCAGTTCCTCCATATAGGAGGACGCCTCTTTTGTCTCTGTTACCGCACTGGATGAAATATTTTTTGCCTGTTCAGAGTTGGTAGCAATCTCACCGATAGTTGCATTCATCTCCTCCGCGGCAGAGGCAATCGCATTGGTATTTGCCGCAGACTCCTCCATCGCCGCTGCAACACTGGCAAGATTTGCATTCATCTCTTCTGCTGCCTCTGCCATATTAGTTGAACGGAGAACTGCTCCTTCAGAGGCCTGCAGCAGATCTTTTGACACCCCCTCCAGAGAGGATGAAGACAGGGTAACACCACTGCTGGTAGTCTCAAGATTCTTAATAATGCCCTGCAGTTTTTCAATAAACACATTAAACCAGTGAGCAAGACGCCCCAATTCATCTTCTTTTTCAATATCCAGCCTTTTCGTCAGATCCCCTTCCCCCTGGGCGATATCCTTTAAGACCGCGGAAGTATTATTGATAGGTCTTACAATCGTATTTGCCAGCCATACCCCAAGAAAAACAAAGGCAATCGCCATAATAGAAGAGATAATCAGCACTGTCTTCATCAACACTGATACTTCTTGCATTACCTCTGCATTAGTAATCATACCAATAAAGCGATAACCCAGTTCAGGAGAAATAAACACTGTGGCCAGATATTTTTCCCCATCAAGTTCCACTTCTGTATAGCCGTCACGCATGCCGGCAAGAGTTGTAAAAGCCGGAATACCCAACTCATCCATCTTTTTAAAATTGATTCCTTCCATTTGTGGTGCGGCTAAAATGGTGCCATCCTCTTCCGCCAGTATCACCGAACCGGTTTTGCCAATTTTCATATTCCTGATTACACTGGATAAACCTTTCAGGGAAACATCTATCCCGGCAATACCAAAACTACGGCCAGCTTCACCAGAAACAGGGATCACAGTGCCGACCACAATATCACCAGTCGTACTACTGAGATAGGCCGGGGTTACAGCAATATCCCCTCGCTTTTCTGCCAACTGATACCAGCCTCTTTTCCTGGGATCATATCCCGCAGGGAGCTTTTGTTCATGTACAGAAGAAAGAAAACCTCCTTTTTCTGTCCCCAGATATACTTCTACAAATAAAGGAGAACTCGCCTCCACTCTTCTCATCTCTTTTAAAGCCTGCCTCGCTACTGGTGCAAAACTCTCTTCTGGGAGATTTGAAGAGGTCGTTGTTTTTGTATAATCCGGGAACAGCTCATACGATTTATGAAGTTCAGGAGTGGTCGCCAGCAATTTAACCGTATTTTTTAGCCCATCCATAAAAAAGACAAAGGATTTATCCACATGCCTCAGTTCACGGTTGGTCGAAGAGATAAAGGACTGAACGGCCTGTTTTTTGATATTGTCAAGAAAATAGAACGAAAAAACAAGCAAAGGAATCAGCGGTAAACCCACCAAAATACAAATGAGCTTTTTGCGAATAGTAAAAAATATCATCCCGCCTCCTGAAAATTAAATTTAATCCAATCCTGCAAAAGAATCGGTTATAAAAGAGATTTTCCTTATCTGTAAAAAACCGTATTTTTCTATTTAACATTATTCTGATACAATAAAGTAAAAAGCGGGTAAATTTTTAACGGTTTTTCCATTTGCCATTCCATAAGACTTTATTATCTGCCATATTCTATAATTAGAGTTTTTTAGAAAATTCTAATGCTTTTCCAAGGAGTTCTGCCCTCCTACCTATCCCTTAAAATTGATGCTCTCCAAAAAATTGTTTTCCAGTGACAGAGATAAACTGGATTTTTCTTGTTCCATACCTACAAAACACCGAAAAATAAATATTTATCTTTACGCAAAAGTTTTTTTATGGCAGGCTAAGTTGCTGCAGTCAAACCCTTAACAAATTTATCAGGAAAAAAAATGCAAACAATCCGTAAGCTGCTCATAAAAGCAGGAGTTACCCAAATCAGCCGCCAACTCTTTATCCTTAATCTGATACTCCTTTTCTTTGGACTTGTGATAATGACCATTATCTTCTTTGGAATGAAAGCAGATGCTATCACCATCAATGTAGCTGGTGCCCAGCGCATGCTTTCTCAACGAGTTGCCAAGGAAGCCCTGCTTGCCTTTAATGGTGCAGCAGAAAAAGATTCTGTGATAAAAACCATCAATCACTTTGAAAACTCGATGGCAATGCTGCTTAAAGGCAACAGCAGCAAAGGCGTTTCCCCTCCCATGAGCAAGGCGATCCATACCCAACTTCTCAAGGTGAGAGATATGTGGAAAGAGTATCGGGAAATTATAGAACAACTCCTTGAATCACCGACAAGACACAAGGAGCTTTTGCTGAAGATTAACACCATGTCGCCGCAAGTACTCAAAGAAATGAACAAGGCGGTAGGAATGATGACCACCGCTTCCAATAATGGGGTCAATCGTAATCTCTATATCACCCTCAGCCTTATTCTCGCCTTGATATTGATGGCTGACCTTCTCTTTAATTTTACCCGCTTTGCACTACTCACTCCCCTGCTGCCCCTACGCAAGGGCTTACAGCGTTTTGGCAAGGGAGATCTCTCCTTTGCCATGCCCGATGTGGAAGGAGAAAATGAAATCAGCCAGCTTTATGATGATTACGACTCCGCCCGCCAGCAATTTTCCACCATGCTCGGCGAAGTAACGGGCATCACCAGGAGTCTGGATGAAGTAAGCATGGAGATCAAGGAGTTGGCAACAGCAAATATCGTTAATATGGAGAAGCAAAATGAGGAAATAGAGCAACTCAATATCGCCATGAACGAACTGGAGAACTCTGCCAAAGGTGTCGCAGAGAATACCCTGTCAGCCACCCGGAACACCAAAGAGGCCGAGCAAGAGGCTAATAATGCCCGTCAGGTCATGATAAATACCACCGCCACCATCAATGAGCTTAATGACGGAATGAACAGGGTGGTTACAGTTATTGAAGAACTCCGCAAGGGAAGCCAGGAGATTGGCTCGGTGCTGGACGTTATCAACGAAATTGCAGATCAGACCAACCTTCTTGCCCTTAATGCCACTATTGAAGCCGCAAGAGCCGGGGAAGCCGGACGCGGCTTTGCTGTCGTTGCCGAAAATCCGAAAAATGGTAGAACAACTACAACAACAAACAAGAGAAGTCGTCGATGCAGTGGAACGAAACAGGAATGAAACAGGGGAAGGAGTAAGCCAGATTGCTCTTGCAGATAAGGCTCTGCAACAGATCACAACCACCATTACAGAGGTAAATTCCTTTAACCAACAGATTGCGGCTGCCTCTGAAGAAGAGCAGGACCGCGTAAACAACACAAGCAACCGCATTAGCCAGATTGCTGCCGCTGCTCAGGCAACCAGTGAAAAAGCGAGTTTCGGCACCACTCTTGCCGAACAGCTTAACTCTATCAGCGTACGTCTGCAAGAATACTCTAAACGGTTTATTTTATAGAGCCTTGGCAGCCCCGCCAAAAAATACCCGGGCCGGCCTGTTTGCAGACAGCCCGGGATAAGATACAAGGACACCAAACTTGAACAGAAGAAACAACACACCACTACTGAGACCAATACCCAGCAAAAAACAATATAATCAAATACAAGGACCGCTTCGAGGTACCCTTCAATGATATTACGGACCGGCCACCGATATACTCCTGTGCTTAGTACTGGCCGACTGTTGTCAACGCAATAGCTGTTTCCAAATGTCTCATCCAGTTTTTCCCAATCAATGGCCTTTTGCTACGAACAAAAAACTCTTCTCTCCAGTTTCCTCTCAATCGCAATAATAAGTCTCTCGGCAATATCTTCGCCCGTTGCAGCGGCAATCTCTCGAATACAGGTGGGGCTGGTAACATTGATTTCGGTTATATGCCCATCTATCACATCAAGCCCCACAAAAAGCAACCCCAACTGCTCTATTTTCGGGCGGATGGCAGCACAGAGCGCCTTTTCCTGCTCACTTAACGGTTTAACGACGCCCTTGCCGCCAGCAGCCAGATTGGCGCGAAATTCTCCCTGCCTGGGGATTCTTGCCAATCCATATTGCGGGGCGTTTCCATCAACCAGAAGAATACGTTTATCGCCTTGTGTTATATTTTTTAAATACCCTTGCACCATCAGGGTCTGACGGCCATTGCCCAGTGCTTCAAGGATGGCATTGGTATTGCTGTCATCTGCTGCAAGGCGGAAAATTCCGATGCCCCCCATACCATCCAGCGGCTTGATTACTGCCTCCCCTTCACTGCGGACAAACGCACGAATTTTTGCCATATCTCTGGTGATAAGGGTTTTGGGGGTAAGTTTTGGGAAATGGGCAATAAAAAATTTTTCATTTACCTGCCTGAGTGCCGCCGGAGGGTTTATCACAAGCGTTCCCTGCTGCTCTGCCATCTCCAGCATATAAGTAGTATAAATATATTCCATATCAAAGGGCGGATCCTTGCGCATCAGGATACAATCAAAGGCTTCAAGAGGTGTGGTTTTCTCCGGGTGAAGCTGAAAATAGTCCTGCTTCCTGTCACATACCTCTATCTGCCGGGCGGTAACCCATGCCCTGCCTTCAGTAACAAAAAGATCTTTTTGCTGAAAATAGAACAGGCGGTGTCCTCTTGCCTGAGCGGCAAGCATCATCGCAAAAGTGGAATCCTTATATGGCTTGATGGTTTTTATTGCATCCATCAGGATGCCTATGGCAAGGGGAGCAATGGGCATGGTTTTCTCCAGGATAGTGTAAACATTCTTCTTTTAAGAAGAATTACCTGTAAATAGCGTAATTTTGTGGAGCAACAGCTTTCTTTATGCGAGGGGTGAGAGCAGGCGCAGGATGTAATGGCTGAATCTGTTTTAGTTCCCTGGCTTCTCTTTGTCTGGCATGATATATATCCCACCGTAGTTGCAAATTCATCCAGAACGTTTCAGACATTCCGAGAAATTTGGCAAGGCGAAGGGCTGTACTTGGCGTTATTCCCCTTTTCCCGCGCACAATTTCATTTACTCTCTGGTAGGGAACATGGATAGCGGTGGCAAGCTGTTGCTGGGTAAGCTCCATAGGAATCAAAAATTCTTCAAGGAGCATCTTTCCCGGATGTGTTGGTGTCCTGTTTGTGGGTATTCTGATCATGGTCTCTTCTTTTAGTGTAGTCTGTTATTTCAACCTGTTCGGGAGATGAATCTCTCCATATAAAGCAGATACGATACTGCTTGTTGATTCGGATACTATGCTGGCCTTTTCTGTTTCCGGCAAGTTGTTCAAGCATATTCCCCGGAGGTATTTTCAATTCTTCCAAAGAGGTAACAGAATCAAGCTGTTCCAGTTTTCTTGCAGCTATCTCCCAGTATGATGGCGGACAAATTCGCCTTGCCCGTTTTGAAGATATTCCGTTAAAAATGTCTTCAGTAGCCTTATTCTTAAAAGATAGTATCATTGAAGAATGATAGCACGGATAACATGATAAGGCAATGTGGGTAATTCCTGTTAAGTAACTGCTGGGTTCAAGTCGTTTAAATTTTTTTCGGTATCATTGTGGTATATTGTGAAATTAGCATATATGATTAATTTTTTCCTGTCTGACAAATGTGTTTACCAATAATACCCGAAAAGGATAAAAACGCATGGAGATCAAAAATATTCTTGAAGAACTGGAAAAGAAGAAGGTTCTGCATCTGCTGGATTGTGGCCGCAGGGGTATTGAAAAGGAGGGCTTGCGTTATAACAGCGCCGATACCCTTGCGATAACGCCGCATCCGCAGCGTCTTGGCTCACCGCTGACCCATAAGGAAATTACCACAGACTATGCTGAAAGCCTTCTGGAGCTGGTAACGCCTGCCTTTCGTAACCGCCGGGATGCTTTAACTCATCTCCGTTTTCTGCATAGGGTGCTGGCCGCTGAGGATGGAGAATATATCCTGAATGGCTCCATGCCCGCCGCCCTTGACAACCCGGAACAGGTGGCTATCGGCTGGTATGGCAACTCCCATGCCGGGCGGATGCGCAGACTCTACCGCAAGGGGCTGGCTCTGCGCTATGGCAAGGGGATGCAGCTTATTGCCGGAATGCACTTTAATTACTCCATCTGTCCGGATATTTTTCGCTGTTATGCCAATGTGCTGGGCAAATCCTTTGACCAGCAGTTTATCAACTGCCACTATATGAATCTGGTGCGTAATATCCGGCGTCATGCCTGGCTGATTCACTATCTTTTTGGGCATAGTCCGGCGATGGATGCCTCTTTTTTTGGCGATAAACCGCATACGCTGGAAAGGCTGGATGCCAGCACCCTCTATCTTCCCTATGCGACATCATTGCGTATGTCGGATATTGGTTATCACAATAAAACCCCCATTATTATTTCCGCCAACACCCTGGAAGGCTATATCCATGATCTGCAAAACGCAGTGCTTGCCCCCTGCCCTGCCTATGAACAGTTGGGAATCCGGGATAAACAGGGCGAACTCCAGCAGATCAGCACCAATTTAATGCAGATTGAAAATGAATATTATGGTGTTGCCCGGCCAAAGCAGATTCCCCTGCGTGGT
>PDWI01006698.1_pt1 | contig 14365 bp, 13 predicted proteins | sample 1430891 | NCBI WGS metagenome assembly PDWI01 (sample SAMN01162508, study PRJNA174530) | Oral metagenome, whole genome shotgun sequencing project. | biome: Marine environment; feature: Marine mammal; material: Swab sample of the gingival sulcus; isolation source: swab sample of gingival sulcus...
TCCCGCATCAAAATGGTGGTGAGAGAAGGATTCGAACCTTCGAAGACATAGTCAGCAGATTTACAGTCTGCCCTCGTTGGCCACTTGAGTATCTCACCTTATATATTTAAAAAATGTTATGATTATCCGGTCAAGCACTGCTTAACAAAATTTACAAAATGGAGCTGGTGAACGGATTTGAACCGCCGACCTGCTGTTTACAAGACAGCTGCTCTACCAACTGAGCTACACCAGCACTTTCGTTTTGTGAGGTGGAATTATAGCTTATTTTTTTTCATAAGTCAAGACTTTTTTGAAATTTTTTGCTATAATTACAAAATATTTAAAGGATTAACATGAAAATACTATTCTCACCCAGTGAAGCAAAAACAACGCAATCTCCCATAAATTCGGCTTTAGAAGATAGTTTATGTTTTAATAATCTATACACTAAACGAGTTGAAGTTTTAGAAAAATATAGTCAATTTCTAAAAAATAGTACCCAAAAAGAGCTTTCAAAGTTACTTGGACTAAAAAAAGAGGTTGATATTTTAGAATATAAGGAGCTAGATATTTTAAATTCTCCTTTGCAACTTGCCATATTAAGATATAGTGGAGTTGGCTTTAAATATCTTGATTTTACAACCCTTAGTGATGAAGCTAAAAAAAATATTTTAAATTCAACTATTATATTTAGCAACCTTTTTGGTCCAATATTAGCTCATGATAGTATTCCACTTTATAAATTAAAGCAAGGAGAGGTTTTAGGAGATTTTAATCAAGCCAAACATTATAAGCAATATTTTTCAGATACTCTTGATGATTTTATAGGTGATGATTTATTAATAGATTTAAGAGCTGGATACTATGAAAAATTTTATGCACCAAAACAGAGAAGAATTACCCTAAAGTTTTTAAAAGATGGGAAAGCATTAAGTCATTTTGCAAAGGCTTACAGAGGATTAGCTCTTAGAGCATTGGCTATGGAAAATCCAAAAAATGAAGAGGAGTTTAAAAATATGATGATTCCTGATTTACAAATTAAAGAGATACAGATAAAGGGTAAAAACCATATATACATATACGATATTTTATCTTAAAATTCAATAGCTTTTATGATAAAGTAAAAGCTATTGAGATTTTTTATTTTACAATATCTAATATATTTGACTTGTTTAATATTTTACTATTATATTTTATAACTAAAGTATCATCGCTAACATACCACTCAACTATGCCCTTAACTTTGTGTAAAACTTGTACTTTTTTATCATCAAAGCTATCTTTTTTAAGATATATATTTTTATTGTTAGCCGGATTATCCAATTTATAAATAACATAAAGCCATATAGCACAAACTATAAATACAAGCCAAGCTATCTGTATAACTGAATGATTATGTAAAAAATATCCGCCTATCATTCCACCTATAAATGTACCTGCATAACCAAAAGCGTTAAATATACCCAAACTTGCACCTTTTTGATGTATTTTTGAGTATTTACTTGCCATTGATTGCATAAGTGGTTCGTGCATATTAAAACCTACAAAAAATACTATTATCCCAGCTATAAAAACTTCCACACTTTTTGCATACCCCAAAAGCAAGTATCCGACCATAAAAAAGACTATACCAATGCCAAGCATTAGCTTTGCTTTGCCCCTTTTTTCTCCAAAAACAGCTGATGGCCCCATGGCTAATATGCCTAAAACCATAGCGGGAGCATAAGCTTTCCAAAGCTCACTTTTATCCCATTCAAACTCTTGGTTTATAATAATTGGAATAACAAAAAATGCTAGTGTCATCAAACCCTTTTGCAAAAAGTTTGTTAGGTTCATTTTTCGTAAATTATAATCTTTCATTAAAAGCATAAAATCGACATTTTCACTGTAATCATGAGTAATTTTTGGAGGATTTGAAACTGTAAAATGCAATAACACAATCGCAATAACACTTAAAAAAGCGGTTAGAAAAAATAGCCACTTAGTTCCAAAATATCCGCCAATCAGTGGTCCAAGTACCATAGAAGCTGCAAAACTTAAAGCAATACTTGCCCCCATAAAAGCCATTACATGACCTCTTTGTTCTTCTTTTACCATATCACTTATCATAGCAGTACCAACTGCACCAATAGCCCCACTTCCTTGTAAAAACCTTCCAAGTATCAAAATATAAATATTCCCAGCAAACCCACAAACAATTGAACCAATGATAAATAAAATAAGCCCAATATACATAGCAGTTTTTCTACCCATTTTATCTGAAAGCAGACCAAATGGAACTTGCAAAAGTAGTTGGGTTAAAGCGTATGAACCTATCATGATACCAACCAAAAATCTATTTGAACCTTCTAGATTTAGAGCATACAAAGAAACAACTGGTAAAACTATAAATAAACCTAAAAATCTTAAAGCAATTATGCTAACAAGTGGAAATACTGATTTTACTATCAAACTCGAACCTTTTTCAATAAACATCAATACATTTTACAAAAGATTGCTTAATATTTTGTAAATTAATTCATTAACAATGAACTTTTACCTTCTATATGCTATAATCTAAAAATGAATATATTAATAAAACAAAAATTAAAAACATTAACTATTCTTTATGCTGAAGATGAAGAGATTATTAGAAAAAATATTGCCTCAACTTTAAGATATTATGCAAAAGAGGTAATCGAAGCAACAGATGGAATTGAGGCATATAAACTTTATAAAAAACATAAAATTGATATTTTATACACCGATGTTTTAATGCCAAATTTAAACGGAATTGAGCTAGTAAAAAAGATAAGAGCTGAAGATAAAAATATAGCTATTGTAATGGTTACAGCTCACACTGACAAAGACTATCTGCTTCAAGCAGTTGAGCTACATTTAGAACAATATGTTGTAAAGCCAATGAACCTAAAGACACTAAAAGAGTCTTTAACCAAATGTGTTAAAAGCATCAATCAAAACAACTCAATCACTCAAAAACTACCAAATGGTTTTACATATAACTTTGACATAAAAGCTTTCATAAATGAACAAGAAAATATAAAGCTAACCAAAAAAGAGGCTCTTTTGTTTGAGCTTTTACTTTCAAACTCCCATAGAGTTGTAAGCTACAACGAAATAGAAAGCGAAGTTTGGGAAGGCGAAATCATGAGCGAACTTGCTTTAAAATCACTAGTACGAAATCTAAGAGGTAAATTTTTCAAAGAATGTGTAAAAAACCACTCTGGAATTGGGTATAAACTAGAGATTTGAAATGATTTCAAGGGTAAATTTTACCCTTGAAATAGCTTAAATATAACCTGCTATACTAGCAAAGATATATCCAAAAAAACATGAACTAAACACACCTATTAGTCCTGGCAATATAAAACTATGATTTATAACAAATTTACCTATTTTAGTTGTGCCACTTCTATCAAATTGGATAGCTGCTAAATCACTAGGATAAGTTGGTAAAATATAGTATCCATAGCAAGCTGCTGCAAATGCTACAACATAACCTGGCTCAACTCCAACTCCAAGTGCTATTGGAACAAATGCTGCGATTGATGCTGCTTGTGAATTTACAAACTTTGAAACAATTAAAAGCATAATGGCATAAGTCCAAGGATATGCTGAGACTATGCCTCCGATAGCAAGTTTAAGATCAGGCACATGAGATTTAAACATAGTATCTGCCATCCAAGCGATTCCATAAACTGCCACAATCGCAATCATCCCTGAGCGAAATATCTCATTTTTAGAAATTTTACTTACATCTGGCTTTGTAAAAATCACCATTAAAGCACCAGCTAAAAGCATAAAAAGTTGAATGACAAGATACATTTTCATAGGTTTCATTACACCTTTTACCTCAAATGACGGGCGAAGTTCTGGGAAAATTCCTAAAATTGCCACAACCAAAATAGAACCTAAAAATATCCACATAGAAATCCAAGCCTCTTTAGGCAAACTTTTACCAAGTAAAGTTTCATTACTGCCATAAACATAAGCTTTTTTCTCTGGGTCTTTGATGAGTGCTTGAAACTCTTCATCTTTGCTTAAATCTTTGCCTCTAAACCATGAAAAAATGCCAACAATGATAACCCCTAAAAATGATGCTGGTATTGTAATTTTAAGCAGATCAATATAACCTAAACTTGTGCCATTAAAAACAATGTTTCCTTTACTAAGTAATGCCACTACACTCACAACTGCTACTGAAACAGGTGATGCGATTACTCCCATTTGTGAACAAACTGTACTAGCAGCAAGTGGTCTTTCAGGTCTGATACCATTTTTTATAGCCACATCATAAATAATAGGCAAAATTGTATACACTGTATGACCTGTACCACAAAGAACTGTTAGTATAAAAGTAACAATTGGTGCTAAAATAGATACATATTTTGGATTCTTTCTAAGTATCTTTTCGGCAACTTGAAGCATTACATCAAGTCCACCAGCCGCCATTAAAGTAGCACTAGCACTCACAACTGCTAAGATTGTTAGCATGACATTTACGGGAGGTTTTCCTGGCTCTAAACCAAATCCAAAGACTAAAATCAAAAGACCGACTCCGCCCAACAGTCCCAATACAACTCCACCTTTTCTAGCTCCATAAAAAAGACAACCCAAAACAACTAAAAGTTGTAACCAAAACATGATACTCATGCCTTTCTCCTTTATTAAATTTATTCAGCCAATAACTCACAACTCTCATGTTTATTTGGTTTTACAAGCGAAAATCCAACAAAAACTATAAAACTTGCCATTAGCCCTGGAATTATAGGTGTTAAACCAAAAAATGAAAGTGAAGTGTGTTCGATTAAAACAACCACAATACTGCCTACTACAAGTGAGCCAATAGTTCCCTCAAGTGATGATTTTTTCCAATAAAGCCCAAATACATAAGGAAAAAATGCTCCTGCAGCACGCAAAGTAAATGAAAACATTAAAATATTTATGATATTTTTTGTATTTGTCATAGCAATAGCCCAACCTAAAAATGCGACTATTAACATAACAATTTTTGTCATTTTCATAATATCTTTTTGAGTAGCATTTTTATTTATATATACTTTATATATATCATTTCCAAAAATTGACCCAGCACCAAGCAGATCAGAATCTGCACTTGACATAGTAGCTGAAATAATTCCAGCAAATAAAAGCCCCACAATAACAGCTGGCATAGTTGCCATTGCTAAATGAGGAAGAGCGTATTTTGCACCATCTTTTAAAATCATAGCACCATCAAGTTTATCCATATTTATAAGAGCAAGGGTGATAATACCCAGTATAGTAGGTATAAAAGCATATATAAAATTTATAAAGGCTGATAAAATTGAGCCTTGAACCGCTGCCTTTTCATCTCTTGCTGCGTAAAATCTACAAACTGCCTCTTGCCCCACTGTAAAAGATGCAACATACATGATAATAAGCCCGATAACAGTTGGCACATCAATCCCGCTAAACATTCCTAAGCTCTCTTTTGGCACATTTGCTATAACATTTTCAAACCCACCTGCTAAATTTAGTGAAAATGGGATAGCAAAAGCCATGCCGACCACGATTAAAAATACTTGTATAAAATCTGTCAAGGCAACCGCTAATAATCCACCCAATATCGAATAAGCAGTAACAACTATGGCTACTATGGTAACTGAAGTAGAAAAATCAACACCAAGCATAACTGAAACTATTGTGGCTGAGGCGATAAATTGCACCGCTGTTAATCCAACCAATGGCATTATCATGATAATAGCTGTGATAAGTCCTGCTGACCTCCCATATCTTCTTCTAAAATACTCTGGCACAGTCTTAACTTCAGCAGTTCGTAGTTTTGGAGCGATAAAAGAGAGAATTACAAATGCAATTCCCATAGTTATAATGTACCATGAAGCTCCAAGACCCCATTGTCCATAAGATTTCGCCACAACCCCAAGTGATGAACCGCCACCTATTTCAGTTGCAGCCAATGTTCCTGCCATCAAAATAGGACCTAAGTTTCTACCTGCAACCATAAAGTCTTCATTATTTGTGACCTTTTTTGAAGAGTAAATGCCAACTAAAATCATTAGCACCAAGTAGCCTACAACAATGGAAATTACCATGTTAAACCTCCCAAGATTTTGAAATTTTGAAATTAAGGACAAAATAAAAATAAATTAAAATCTACATTAATAATTATACTTAGCATTATACGATAAAAAGTTTCAAAGTTTTATTAAAATTTTATACAAAATGAGTTTATTTTGATAATATCTTATCTAAAAAATAAGTCAATGCCAAAATATCAGCACTACCACCCGGACTTAGGTTTTTTTTGCGAAACTTTTTATTTAGATTTTTGAGAGTTTTATTTAGATTCTTAGGGGTTTTATTTAGGATTTTTTTTGAAAGTTTTTTAGCATATTTTAAGCCTTTTTCTCCTCCTCTATTGTAAATTGAAGTATCATCTATGACGCATATTATCTTAAGCAAAGTTAGCTTTAAAGCTTTTTTGGTTTTGTAGATTTTTTTATATTTTTTAAAAAATGGTAAAATATGCAAAAAAATACTCTCATATCCACTCCTTGCCTCAGCTCTTATGCCGCCATTATTTGTTTTTATAAAGTATCTCTCCCCTGCACTTTTTGGATTTTTAAGATTTTTAAAATCATTTTTTATCAAATCTTTACATATTTTTTTTATAACATCTTGAAGATTTTTTTGATTTATATTTTTTTCTTGTCTCAATAAAAACCCAATAGAACCTAAAATAACAGCAAAAGAAAAAATAAGTCCTTTATGAGTATTTACCCCGTCTGTTGATTTAAACATAGCATTTTCACAATCAAGTCCAACAGTTCGCAACTTTTGAAATACTATTTTTGGTTCATTAAAATATCCACACCAAACAAACTTCTCTAAAAATGAACCTATAGCCTCTATACTTTTATAAAAAGTCCCTATATTCATGTCTTTATGACTACCATTATCACGCCTATCTACAAGACCCGGTTTTGGAGTAAGGTTTACTTCTTTAAACATAGATTTTTTAGCAATTTTGCTAAATTTTTTAACCTTTTTATGTAAGCTAACTTGTTTTTTTATATAACTTAAAAGTTCATTTATATCGTGAGTTTTACTTCTAGCGCATAAAAAAGCATTTTTTTCACACAAAAAGCATCTTCTACTTTCATATCCAAAATCTTTTCTCGTTAAAATTTTCCCGCTATAATCAATCACATCTATATCTACAAAACGCCCTAAAAAATGTTCATTTTCTATGTGGCATGTTAGTTTTTTTAGTTCATGAGAGTTTAAAGGCACATAAAAAATACCCTCTTTTCCAGTGATGTCTGCCTTTTCAAAAAGGGCTTTAAGTAAAATATTTTTTTTATCTAATCTTGCTTTTAATTCACATAAAATTTCATCATAAATGTAAATACTTTGTCTATTTAATTTTACAGAACCAGGCATATTTACACTTATGCACATAATTGGAGCAAAAGAGGATAAAAACTCTTTTTGTCTTATCACTCTTTGCTCTTTATTATCAAGTATATCTTCTAGTGACGCTTTCACTGTTTTATCTGATGAACCACATCTAAAATGCTACCATCTCTATATCGTATCACTGCTACTGGTTTATCAGTATACTCTATCTCTTTTGGTTTACCGCAAAGTCTCATAGCTTTTTCATAAAGATCTTCAATCTCAACAATCTCCAAATCTTTACACTCTTTTAACAGTTTTTGTTTTAACTCTTTATTTCTCGGATTTACAGCTATGCCTTGGTCTGTTACTAAAACATCAACAGTTGAACCTGGAGTAATGACAGTGTTTACTCTATCAGTTATGGTTGAAATCCTTCCTCTCGTAAGTGGGGCGACTATGATGGCTAGTTTTGCCTCATCAGCAGTGTCGCTATGTCCTCCACTAGCACCTCTTAAAACTCCTTTTGAACCTGTTATTACATTTACATTAAATTGCAAATCCACTTCTAATGCACTTAAAATCACAATATCAAGCTGGCTAATGGCTGCACCTTTTGAGCTAAAATTTGCATACTCATTTGCACTAATTTCTATATGATTTGGATTTCTTCCCATGCTTTCAGCTGCACTTATATCAAAACTTTGTACATCTAAAAGTTTTTTTATAAGCCCCTCTTCGTGCATTTTTACCATAGTTGCCGTAATACCACCAAGTGCAAAATCAGCTTTTATATTTTGCTCTTTCATTTTTTGTGCCAAAAATACAGTTGTAGCTAGTGATGCCCCGCCAGAGCCTGTTTGCATACTAAAACCATCTTTAAAAAGTCCAGAATGTTCAATCACCCTAGCGCACTTTCTTGCTATCAAAAGCTCTTTTGGATTTTTCGTAAGTCTTGTCGCACCCTCGCCTATCTTACTTGGGTCTCCAACCTCATCAACTTTTACAATGGCATCAACTTGGTCTTGGTTAATAGAAGATGGTTTATTTGGATATGGAGCAAACTCTTCTGTTAGTGCAATGACAAATTTTGCAAACTGGGCGTCTATTTTCGCATATCCTAATGAACCACATCTGCTTCTTCCTCTACTCCCTGTCGCATTTCCAAAGTGATCAATCACAGGAACGCCCAAAAATGCCACATCGATTTTTATTTCGCCAGATTTTATCAAATGAACCCTACCGCCGTGCGAATGGATATGTACAGGTTCATTTAAAATGCCACTTGAAATCGCCTCGCCTAATTTACTTCTAAGTCCTGAAGTGTAAATCTTAGTAATAACGCCATTTTTAATATGCTCCACTAACTCATCATGAACAGTGGCTAATGAACTTGATGCAATTGTAAGATTTTTAAATCCCATCTTAGCAATCACACTCATAACCATATTTAAAACTTTATCGCCCCCACGAAATGCGTGATGAAAAGAAATAGTCATACCATCTTTTAAGCCAGACCTCTTAATCGCCTCTTCAATGGAGCCGCAAACTTTATCTTCTCTATGGTTACCTTTTTTGGTATCCTCTTTTGTTTTAAAAAAACCATTTCCATTTACATCAAAATCTTTTAGCGAATATTTTTTTCTCATATCTTTCATATAAGCTCTCCTAACTCATCTAAAACCCCAGAACTCTTTGCAAGCTCCATCATATCTTTTGCCCTTGCAATTATTGGCGCATCAACCATTCTGCCATTTAGTGAAACCACTCCAAGTCCCATAGCCTCTGCCTCACTAGCAGCCTCTAAAACCTCGATAGCCCATAAAACCTCTTTTTTACTTGGAGCAAAAATCTTATGCACATGGTAGATTTGATTTGGATTTATTAGCGATTTGCCATCAAAGCCCAAACCTTTTATATACTCAACCTCTTTGCAAAATCCCTCCATATCATTAACATCAGAAAAAACCGAATCAAAAGCTTGGATTTTTGCAGCACGAGCAGCTAAAAGTATCTGACTTCTTGCCATCATAAGTTCATTTCCACCCTTTGTTCTTTGAGTATGCAAATCCCTTACAAAATCTTCAGCCCCTAAAGCAATCCCCATAAGTCTTGGCGAACTAGACGCTATCCTAACTGCATTTACCACACCTTTTGCGCTCTCAATGGCAGCTAATAGCCTCGTTTTTTTAGTAGCACCAATCTCATTTTCAATCCTCTCAATCTGCTTTTCCATTTCAAGCACATCATCAACCGTATCAGTTTTCGGAAGTCTTACGATATCCACCCCAGCCCTAACAACTGCCTCTAAGTCCAAAAGCCCATAAGGACTATCAAGAGGATTTACCCTAACCGCACACTCCACATCTTCATAAGTGAAATGTTGCAACGCATGATGAACTAAAACTCTAGCAGAATCTTTTTCGCTTAATGCCACACTATCTTCAAGATCAAACATCACAACATCAGGTTTATAGATAAAAGCATTGCAAACCATAGCCGTATTTGAACCCGGAACAAAAAGCATACTTCTTCTTATCTTTTTCATAACTTACTCCAATCAGCCTGACTAACTTCACACGCTCTTAAAATCGCAGTCTGAACCCTAGCTTGCAAAACAAAATCCAAAGCCCCTTTATCTTGAACCTTTATGCGGATATTTGTCATTTGCATTTTATCAAGTACATTTTTTATAAGATTTTTTATATCATCACCATATATCTCTTCAACGCTACTCTCAAGCTCTATTGTGATGCCCTCATTTTCAAAAACTTCCACAAAAGCATCACTGCTCTCAAGCGTTCCAGCACAAGCATTTTTTACTATTTTCACATGCTCTCCTTTTTTGCCATATTTTTTAAAAACTCCAAAGTCGTCTTTGGCACTAAATTTTCTAAACTTTCAAAATCATTTTTAGCATACAATTTTCTTACAAATGAAGCTGAGATTATATCATCTCCAACCTTTTTTCTTGGTATTTTTATAAAATTTACACCATTTTTTTTGCACTCTATTTCTAATCTGTCATTATATTCATTGGTAACTTTACAAAACGGCTCATCACCAACAAATCGGTAATTTATCCCTAAAATCGGTACGATATGATGGGCAAAAATCTGAGCGTCAAGGGATGAGTAAAGGGAGTTTACATTTTGGCTATCTTTTAAAAAATAGGTTGGAAATGTGAGTTTTGAGATGATAAAATCACTCCCTTTGTGGATAAATACATTTTTAAGTTCATTAAGCCCATCGCAAACAAGCTTAAATCTAGCTTTAAAGCCAAACATAGAGGCATCTTCACTAACCACAAAAACATGCAAAACATCACACACTTTTAAAGCCTCTTTAACCAAGTGCTTATGCCCTAGTGTAAAAGGATTTGCGTTCATTACAATGCACCCTGTTTTCTCGCCCTCTTTTTTAAAAGTGCTAAGTTCATTTTTAAAGTTTTCTAACTGATTTGCATTTTGCATAAAAATAATCTCATCATTAACCCTCTCAACCAAACAAAACCCGCACTGCTCAAAAACCCCCAAATTTTCAGCCTTTGAAAACAAAAACAGTTCATTTTTTTGCATTTGATTTGCTAGTTTTAAAAGCTCGCTCATAAGCGTAAGCATAAGCCCCTGCCCCCTCAAACTCTCACTTATACAAATGCACTTCAAAACACTACCATCAACCCCACCACAAGCAACAATATCCAGCCCAATCCGCCCAATCACAAACTTCTCTACACCATCATCAAAACTAAGCCCTTGATTATTTAAAAAATCTTTTATAAGCTCTATTTTTCTAACTTTCCCCCTAGAAACCACCGAAAACAAAATATCCGCCACAAATTATCCTAACATTTTCATAAATTTTTTATTATTATAGTAACTTTTTTCTAAAAAAAGTATTTATTTTAAAAAAGTATTGCTATCTTACTACTAGTTTACTACTCGTTCCACCTCTCCCGAGGTGGAACCCATACATAAATTACCCACTAAATTCAAACCTATCCTACCAATTCAATACATTCCACCTCAGGAGAGGTGGAACGAGTTATGGCTAGTTACATTTTTTAATTAATCTTAAAAATAAAAATAAATTTAAGCCTTTTTTAACTTAAAATTATATAAAATTTCAAGGATGTATTTTTTACAAAGTAAAAACCACACACTCTTTAGTTATAAACATTTTAAGGATTACCTCTTAGATAAAAACTAAAGTGAAAGTTTGAAAAGTTGGTTTAAAAGCTTTGGGATTTATTGCTTTGTTTTAGCTAAGACGAGGGCAAGGAGGGATACCTTGTAAGTAAGCTTAGTTTTAAGACACAAGCTTAAGTAAATAAATCTAGCTTCTAACTTTTAAAAACCCTTGTTTGCTCTTTTGAAAAAGTGAAAAGTTCGTCGTATGCAAATTTTAAAAATTTGTAAATTCAAAAAAAGGAAAAATAATGAAAAAAGAGATTTTAACAAGTCTTGTAGTGACAACTTTGCTCGTTTGATGTGGTGGTGGTTCTTCTAGTGACCAAAACACAACTCCTACACAAAAGCCACAAGTAAAAGTTGATAAAACAGCTCCAGTTTTAAGCTCATCTAACAAAACTTTTAAAACAAAAGTTGGAGAGACTTTAGTTTTAGTAAAAGTTAGTGCAAAAGATGACAAAGACGGTATAATAAAAGTCATAAAGACAGGAAGCGTTGATTTTAACACAGCTGGTACTTATGAGGTAGTCTACACTGCAAAAGACAAAGCAGGTAATATCTCAAAAATCACTCACACTTACATAGTACAAAAACAAGAGACTGTAGAGCCAAATTTAGAGCCAACTCCTAATTTAAATAAAGTTCCAGTTGCAAAAGCTGATAGTTTTGTAGTGAAATATGGAGAAAGTAAAACTTTTGATGTTTTAGCTAATGATAGTGATGAAAATAAAGCTACTTTAAAAATAATAGAAGTAGATAATGTAGTTTGAGGAACTTTTGTAGTAGAAAATAATAAAATTAAATTTACTCCAGATGTTTGATTTAGTTGAGAGATTAAAACTAATTATACTATACAAGATGAAAAAGGTGAAACTGCTAAATGAGAAATAAAAGTAAATGTTGAAAAAGAAGTAATTATAGATACAGAGGCTCCAAAATTAAGTTCAAAAAATAAAACTTTTAAAACAAAAGTTTGAGCTCCTTTGAAACTAGAAAATATTACAGCAACAGACAATGTAGATAAAGATGTAAAAGTTGTAAAAACTTGAAAAGTAGATTTTAACAAAGCTTGAACTTATGAAATAGTTTATGAAGCAAAAGATACAGCTTGAAATGTTTCAAAAATAACTCATACTTATGAAGTTGAAGAAAAAGTAAATGAAGCTCCAGTTTTAAATTCTGTGAAAGTTGAAACTGATTATTCTCTTCAAGATTATGGAAATAATAATTATAGTATATCTAAACTAGTTAATCATCCAGTAACTTTTACAATTGATGCAAATGATACAGAGTGAGATGGTGTTAGTATAATAGTAAATTGAGAAGTTTACAATTGACAAACAAGTTATACTGAAACTTTAAATTTAAAATGAAATGAAATTAAAAAATTTATAATAGAAGTTCAAGATGAAAATTGAAATAAAGATAAAAATCAAGATAAAGTTATTCAAGTTAAATGAGAGTAAAAAATCATAAATATAAATTTGATTAAAAATAAAAACTGTAATTTATTTATCTACTCGTTCCACCTCTCCTGAGGTGGAATACATATTTTCAACTTGCCCCTATTATTCACTCCCATTCGTTCTGCCTCTCCCCGAGGTGGAACGCATACATAAACTAAGATAATACACCACCAAAACATCACAATTCCAATTAAACCATCCTCATAATTACTAATATATCTCCTGTATCCAATATTGGCTTTATCCGTAAACTTCCATACGCATTCCGCTTCAGGAGAGGTTGGAACGAGTTAGTTATGGGAGAGGTAAAACGAGCTTTTAGAGAGGGGGTTTGATTAAGCAAATTTATTCTACCAGGGAGAGATAAAGTAAATTTACGCTAAAATAGACACATGGGACGAACAAGATATAAAATATACAAACCAACTCATCCACACTTCATAACTTGCACTGTGCTTCATTGGTTACCGATATTTACAAGAAAAGAGAGCGTACAAATCATAATAGATTGCATAAAATTCTTACAAGAAAAAGATAATCTCAAGCTATATGCTTATGTGATACTAGAAAATCATCTCCACATGGTAGTATCAAGCAACGACTTACATAAATCAATGCAATCATTTAAACAATACACAGCAAAACAGATACTACAGATGTTAAAAAAACAAAATGCAAAAACCATACTAGACCAGCTAATGTTTTACAAAAAAGCAAGTCATAAAGATAAAACATATCAGGTATGGGAAGAAGGTTTTCAGCCTAAACTCATACAAAGCAATGAAATGATGATACAAAAGATAAAGTATATACATAATAATCCTGTGAAAAGGGGCTTTGTGGATAAGGCTGAACATTGGAGATATAGTAGTGCTGTATGCGTTCCACCTCAGGAGAGGTGGAACGAGAAAAAGAACTTTTTTCTTACTATAAAAAACATCTTCCAAAAAAAGTGATAACACAAGCTTTAAGGTCATCTGGAAATATGCACAATCCTGCCATAGTACCTTTGAGTAAAGCATTTTCAAATGCCTTTAAAACCACTGCTTTTTTTAAAGATATTGAGTTTGCTTTAGGGGAACATTGTTATAAATTATATGGAATGGGTAGGGAAAAATTCTCCATTGATACGAAAAATATACATATCTGGCAGCCTGATATTTGGTTGAGATTCCAAAAAAATGATAAGTGCAAATAGTCTATTTATATATAAATTTGCTATATTAGTCTATGCTAAAATTATAATTATTTTAGTTTAGGAAAGAAATGTCAGTTGATGTAGAAAATATTATTGAGTGTAAGGTTTGTGGTCTTTTTGTGGATAAA
>PDWI01008091.1_pt1 | contig 14362 bp, 7 predicted proteins | sample 1430891 | NCBI WGS metagenome assembly PDWI01 (sample SAMN01162508, study PRJNA174530) | Oral metagenome, whole genome shotgun sequencing project. | biome: Marine environment; feature: Marine mammal; material: Swab sample of the gingival sulcus; isolation source: swab sample of gingival sulcus...
TACTTTAAGTGCTTTTTTAAGCGATGAGAGATATATCCTTCGTCCGTTGCACAATTTTTTCTTTACCCGCGATGCTTCCATGACTGTTTTTGACAAAGTGTTGATTGGTCGTATGGCAAATAAAGTTCGCGAACGAGAATCGCTTATCATGCAAACCATTTTCGACCATCATCCTCGAATCAGTGCACAAACCATTAATCCTGTAGGACATAAACATTTTACTAACGATATTACCATTGAAGGCGGCGATGTATTAATTGCTCGTGAAGATGTTTTAGTCATTGGAAATGGTTCCCGGACAACAACACAAGGCATAGATTTTATTTTAAAAAGCCTGCAAGAGCACAAAGAATCTATGCACATTATTGTTCAAGAATTGCCTCATACACCCGAATCGTTTATCCACATGGATATGGTTTTCACCTTTTTGGATAAAGACAAATGTATGGCATACGAGCCCTTGATTCTAAAAAACAACAAATATAAAGTTGTACATATTGCGGTTGACAACGGAAAAGTTAAAATTACCGAAGAAGAAAGTGTACTGAAAGCTTTACGCAAAGTTGGCATTGATTTAGAACCTTTGATGTGTGGCGGGAGCGATGACTCTTGGACACAACAACGAGAGCAATGGCACTCGGGAGCAAACTTTTTTGCCTTTGCCCCCGGCAAAGTTTTAGGTTACAGTCGAAACATTTACACCATTGAAGAGCTTAACAATAATGGCTTTGAAGTGATTAAAGCCAATGAAGTTATCAACGGAGAAAAACACCCTGACAACTACAAACGTTGTGTGGTGACACTTGACGGCTCCGAATTACCCCGCGGTGGCGGAGGAGCAAGATGTATGACCATGCCGTTTAGTCGAGAAAACATTGAATGGTAAAAACCATTAATCATCATCGGCAAGCCCTTTAAACAAAGCGAGTCCGCCAAGTGATGTTTCTTTGTAGAAACTAGGCAAATCGTGTCCGGTTTTCCACATGGTTTCTACCACTTGGTCGAAACTAATGCGATGTCGTCCATCGGACAACAAGGCATAATTTGCATGATTTAAAGCTCGTGAGGCAGCAAATACATTTCGTTCGATGCAAGGAATTTGAACCAAACCGAGAAGCGGGTCGCAGGTTAAACCCAAATGATGCTCCAAACCGATTTCCGCAGCATATTCAATTTGATAGTTTGTCCCGCCAAACAATTGAGTACAAGCAGCCGAAGCCATAGCACAAGCCGTACCGACTTCGCCTTGACAACCAACCTCTGCTCCCGAAATACTGGCATTATATTTAACAATATTACCAACTAACCCTGCGGTTGCCAAAGCTTTCAACAACGAGCGTTGGTGAATGTCATTAAATTCTTTATGATATTTTAGTATTGCAGGTAAAGTTCCCGATGCACCACAGGTAGGAGCAGTTACAATCTGTCCTCCCGAAGCATTTTCTTCAGCCACCGCATGTGCATAAGCAAACAACATACCTCTACGCCTTACCGCTCCGGTAAAATTATGAGCCCTCAGCTTTAAAATATGAGCTTTACGAGGTAACCTTAAACCTCCGGCAAGCGTTCCCTCGTTTTCAAAACCTCGTTTAATGGAATCTTCCATAGCCTCCCATATCTCAGCCAAAAAATCCCAAACATCAACACCTTCACACTCCTCAACATACTCCCAAAGCTGTTTTCCGTTATGATTACACCACTTCAATATATCTTTCATATTTTTAAGTGGATAAACCGATTGATGCGTTTCTTCACTATTATCATCAATAACAGCTCCTCCACCGACCGAATAAGCAGTCCACTCATCAATAAGTGTTTCACGCTCATCATAAGCAGCAAATTTCATGGCATTGGGGTGCTTTTCTAAAAACACCGTAGGTTCCCAAATAAGCTCCATTTTTTTATCGGCATAGCAATCTTCAATCACTTTTCCGGTAAGGTGTCCTTTTCCGGTTGCCGCTAAAGAACCATACAACCACACTTTAATTTCCTATTCGATATAATGAACGCAACGACTCCATGCCGCAAAATTATATTTTTCTTTTCAAATTACAGTCTAACGAAATATAATTTTCCTTTATGAAATGAAGCAATACTCTCATTTTACAATAAAAAAAATACGAATTATAGAATACTACTGAATCAAAAGATAAAGATGCGTAATTTAATACACAACGGGCTTGTTCTTCTTTTCAGATTTTACTATCTTTACGTCAATTTTAAATCAGACAAGAACCAAGGCTAATGAAATATTTTCTAAAAATATTTTTACTCATAAACATACTTACAATATTACACATAAACATAAGAGCAGAAGGAGTTGCCAAACAAATACTAACAACACCGGAAGACAGCTTAGTTAATCTGATTGAAAATATAAAACACGACATAAGAACCAATAAAACAAACATTAGCATTGATGAAATAACCACTTATGGCATTAGCTGTTACCAAAGGGGAGAAACCGGATACGCCAGAGACTTTTTCAACATGGCAAAAAATCAATACTTTGCAAAAAATGACAGTTTACATGCCGCACAAATGATATGTAACATTGCGACACTATACGAAATAGAAGGCAATTATGAACGTGCTATTGAAAACCATTATCAAGCGTTGGAAATATTTACACTTAAAGGAGATAAAAAATCCATTGCCTTATCCATGAATAACATGGGTATCATTTTTCAAGAAACAAATGACAATGCAAACGCATTAAAATATTACACTCAATCACTTAAGATTTCGCAATCAATCGACAACAAAAAAGGCATGGCAAATGCATTAAACAACATAGGTAGTTTTTATTCAACAAATTACCCAAACCTTGATTCCGCTCTTTATTATTACGAACAATCATTAAGCATTTATACGGAAATTAAAAACCTTGAGAATCAAGCAAAAACAATGTGTAACCTTGCCGGTATTTACATCAAGAAAAAAGAATACAACAAAGCTTTTTCATACCTTGACAAGGGACAAGAAATTGCTATAAAGACACAAAATAAACTTACACTAAACGATATACAACTCACACTTGCAAAAGCATTTATAGAAACCAAAGAATACAACAAAGCACAAACTATTATTAACCAAGGCTTGCAAAATAGCATTGATATGAATTTTTTGCAAAATAGGATAGAGTTTCTTTATCTAAAAGCCCAAGTTGAAGAAAAACTAAACAATTACAAAGCCTGCGTTGCAACACAAAAAGAAATTCAAGCTTATCGTGATAGTTTATTAAATGAAGAAAAAAACGAAGCCATTAGCAAACAACAAGTGGCGTTTAACATCAAGCAAAAAGATCAACAAATCAAACTTGCCGAAAAAGAAATTAAAATTAATAACATAAAAATTGAAAAGCAGAAAAAAACCATACTTTTATTCATCAGTATAGTTTTAATCATTGGGTTATTAATTTATTTATTCATTTTAAGGACACAACACAAAAACAAGACAACACGCATATTGCTTGAAAACAAAATGTTGCGAGCCCAAATGAATCCTCATTTCATGTTTAACGTATTGGGTGCAATCCAAAATTTCATGCTTGAAAACGATAGTGAAACCAGCATGATGTATCTGCTTGATTTTTCAAGATTAATGAGAGATACGCTTGACAGTTCTCGAACCGATATTATCAGCATAGCAAAAGAGGTTCAGATGCTTAAAGATTATCTTTCGCTCCAAAAATTACGATTAGAAGATAAGTTTGATTACAACATACAAATTGATGAAAATATTGACATCGAAGACACATATATTCCACCGATGTTACTTCAACCCTTTTTAGAAAATGCCATCGAGCATGGCATACGAAAACTACCTGAAAACAAATCAGGAAAGATTCAACTTCATATATCACAAACCGACGATATTATTTTGTTAAAAGTTTTGGATAACGGTCCCGGATTTACCGAAAAAAACGACACCAACAAAAAGCGTATATCTCATGCAATGAATATTACTCGTGAAAGAATTAAAGCCATAAACCAACTCAAAAGATTTAACATTAAATTAGATATTAATCACGACAATAAATCAGGCGTAGAAGTAGTGTTTAAAATTAAAATGAAACAATTATGATGAAAGCATTTATAGTTGACGACGAAAAGTATTTGATAAGAACCATGCTCCTTTTATTAAAAAGAATAGGAGATATTGAAGTTGTAGGTACAGCAAGCTCTGTTAAAGAAGCCGTTGAAAAAATTCCACAATCCAATGCAGACATACTTTTTTTAGATGTCGAACTACAAGACGGGCTTAGTTTTAACATATTATCACAATTGAACTACAAAAACTATCATATTGTTTTTATTACCGCACACTCTCACTACGCCATAGAAGCCATACACTTTTCCGCCTTCGACTATCTTTTAAAACCAATCTCTATAAAAAACCTTGAAGAAACACTTCAACGCTTAAAAAACGAAACAAAAGACAGTTTGGAAGAACGCATTAAAGTTCTTGAAAATAACATAAAAAACTTGTCGGAAAAGAAAGAAGATACAGAAACTAAAGTTGTACTCAAAACCGACAAAAAATACGTTATTATTCAACCCAAAGAAATTATATGTATCGTTGCTGACAATTCATACTCGACTGTATACATAAAAGACAAAAAAGAAATAACCGTATCAAAAAACATTAAAACATTTGAAGAAATGTTTACAAATAAAAACTTCTTTCGAACACACCGCTCCTACATTATCAACATTGCCGAAATGAAAGAATATATTAAACTAGACGGAGGATATTTGGTAATGAGCAATAATATGCAAGTCCCTATCTCAACAGAAAAAGTAAAACAATTACTTAAAAAATTACATCAATAAAAAACACCACAACCAACACCTTAATTAATCTACACTAAGATAAATTACGACGTCACCACACCAAAATCACATAGGAACAACAACACACATAAACGACAGAATAAATGCATTTGTCGAAAACAAAAAAAATAATCTCATTTCCTATAACACAGAAAGCAACTTATTTGCAAAAAATGCATTTTTGCAAATTCAGGCTGTTCTCAAAGAATTTTGGGGGTTTCACAAAGAATTTTAGGGGTTTCACAAAGAATTTTAGGGGTTTCACAAAGTTTCAACATTTTTTCTTGTTGTTATGCTTAATTTTATACACGGAACAAAAGAAAATCAATGATTAAGCTAAAAAGAAACAATTATGGAAACAAAAAAACAAAAAATCTCGGAATTAAGTTTTAACTTTGCAGTAGAAATTATAAGCTACTGTGAAACACTTGAAAAAGAAAACAAACAGATTATAGCACAGCAACTGTTAGTTTCCGGCACACTAATTGGGGCAAACGTATCCAAATCTAAAAAAGCAAAAAATCGTCAAGATTTGATTGATACTCTTAAAATGGCAGAAAAAAAGGCAGAAGAAACTAAATATTGGTTAAAGTTATGTGAGCAATCAAACTATCCATCAACAGAAAGTTTGCAAGCAAACCTATTAAAAATAAAAAAAATACTCAGCAAATCTATTGATGAGTTAATAAGAACCACACATAAACCGGTAAAAATAACAGCAAACCATAGCATTAAACAGTCAAAACAACAATTAATTATTACATTACCTAATCATACATTAAACACAAAAAGTTTATGAGAACAAAAATTCTGATTATCGTTGCAATATTTTTTGCAACATTAAGCGTACAAGCACAAATCGACGTTAGTGACAAAATTGAAAACGAAGCAAACAATCGAGCAAACAGGCACATTGACAATGCCATAGATAAAGGGTTTGACAAATTGGAAGAAGGTATTGGCGGTCTTTTCAAGAAAAAAAAGAAAAAGAAAAAAAACAACCATCAATCTGAAGACAATACGGAAGCCTCAGAAAGCCATAGCTCGGACAACGAAGATTCATCAATCTCAGATGATGATAAAAAAGGTAAAAAAGAAGAACACACCCCAAAAGTTGTTTGGAGCAAGTTCGACTTTGTACCCGGCGACGAAGTTATTTTTGAAGATGCCCCTTCGGTAATGGAAGAAAACGGCGAATTCCCCAGCCGTTGGGATTTAGTGGAAGGTAATGCCGAAATTGCTGAAGTTGATGGCGAACCGGTAATCTATCTTAAAGAAGGTGACGAATCGGAAATAATTCCTTATATGAAGAATAGAAAAGAGGATTATCTACCTGAGGTGTTTACCATAGAGTTTGATTATTACATTCCGGAAAGGCACAAGGGGAATGCTCGCGGAATGAAATTTTTCTTGTTTGACAGAAAAAATCAAAAACGTATAAGTCATCGTTTTACATTAGGGCAAAATAGCATATCGTCCTATTCCAATGTAAAAGTAGGAGGCTCTTATCCGGGAACTTCCGGTTGGGATGACGACACAGGAAAATGGAGGCACTTGTCTTTAGCTTATACCAAAGGAAAATTAAAAGTCTATTTAGATGACACACGATTGATTAACATACCTCATTTTGAGTTTAATCCAACAGGTCTAACCATTGCCAGAGGAGCCGGACACAATGATACTACACAAAAGTATTTTATCAAAAACATTCGTATTGCCAAAGGCGGTGTAAAATATTACGACCGCGTGATGCAAGACGGTAAAATTATTGCTAACGGTATTCGTTTTGATGTAGGTAAAACTACCCTTAAACCCGAAAGTATGGGATCTATCAACAAAATTTATCAGTTGATGAATAAAAAGCCCGACTTAAAATTCAGTGTTGAAGGACATACCGACAGCGATGGCGACGATGACTCTAATCAAACCTTATCCGAAGGCAGAGCCAAAGTGGTAATGGAGAAACTCATAGAAATGGGCATCAGTAAAAATCGCCTAAGCAGTAAAGGTTGGGGCGAGAGCAAACCCATTGCAGGCAACGATACTCCCGAAGGGAAAGCCAACAACCGAAGAGTTGAGTTTGTAGTAATGTAGTAGTAAACACACAGCTAACAGAATTAAAACAAAAGAAATGAAAAATTTATTAAGCCTTATTTTCTTTGCTCTATGTTTGATTGGGCAAAGTGTAGCACAAAATAACAACACACAACAAAACAACAACAACACGTCCGGCGAAGATTTAAACAATCTTATGGAAATGCTTCAAGACGAAGATCTTGGCAACTCCATACAAGAATTAGGCAAACAGCTCGAAAGCCTACAACAAGCCTTTCCCGAAGACGGAGATGCTTCATCTCTCATGAAACTATACCAACAAGAATTGAAGATGACACCCGAAGAAAGTGCAAACATGAGAGAAATGATGAAAATGGTTGAACAAGAAGCACAAGAAAACGGAAGCATCGCAGAAATCGAACGTGCAATGAACAGCAACGGGCAAATTCAACGAAAAGGCGATTACTTTCAAAAAATGAGCGACGATGAATTTACCTTACACAAAAACCTACTAGCAGTTAAATATGCGTTTGAAGTTGACCCAAATTCTACCGAAGCATCACGCAGAAACGCCGTAAGGCAATACTTATCAATGGACGGTAAATATGCTGTAACCCAAGAGCACGAAAACATTCTTTACTCTATTTTAGAATCCGACCGAACCGGAGAACGCATTGATGTTTATGATATTAATATTCACGAGAACGGAGAAACCATTAATCTTGGCGAAACCATCGAAGAAAGTGCAAAAGATGCAGGAATGGAGTTAAATGCAAACTACGATGCTATGAAAAAACGCTATAAAAACATGAGCTATCAAGAATTTCGAAAAGAAATGCTAAGCCAACATCCGGACGAAAATATGACTGCCGAAAAAGAAAGTTTAATGCGTGAACTTTACAACGATGTTCAAGCCAATGGCGGAGATTTGCTAAAAGCGGTATTTATATTTGAAAAACGACACGAAAACGACAAAAAATAATCTTATAGATTTATACAAGTAATTTAAAAGATAGTTATCGGGCTTACCCGGTAACTATCTTTTGTTTTTACCACCACTCTAACATCAACACCTCATCTGCTGAACACCTTTGGCAATCTTTACACTGTTTCAGCTCTTTAATAAAATCCTCATCATTCAATAATAGAAACATGATTGATATTAATACCATGTTTTACCGCCAATCAAACCTCTCTTATCTTCTTTTATCACTATTGCCAATTTAAAGAATAGTCAATAATTCCTTTATACACGTTTAACAACTCATGTTTAAGCCCTTTCATAAAGTTACTTTTTTAGTGTAATACTATGTTAGGACGAGACAATATAGAAAAAAAAAGGCTACCAATTGGCAGCCTTTTTCTATGGTGTTAAAGATTACTTATCGAATAATAACTTGACGATTAATAACGCCTTTGTTTGTTGCAATACGGATGTTGTATAATCCTTCTGCAACATCATTCAAGTTAAATCTTTCTAGTAATGTATCTACGTTGTCAAATTTAACTTCACGAACGACTTGACCGTTGGTATTAATAATAGAAATAACAACATCTTGTTTTTCTACTAAAGTAATATCAATGTTAAATTCTCCTGAACTTGGGTTAGGATATACAGATACATCGTTAGCTGTAAGTTCGTTAATTCCTGAGAATGAACGCACATAAACAGATTTTTCAGTTTCACAATCAGCAGTAGTAATGGTTAAAGTATATAAACCATCAGCGTTTACAGTTAAAGTTTCTCCTGTAGAAGCGTCTGACCATAAATACTCAGTTGTTTCAGTTATTCCTGTTGGGTTAATGGTAACATTTGTTTCAACAGTGTATGGATAAGCAGAGTTGATAGTGATGGTATCATTTACGGCATCAACAAATTCTAAGCTTTGCTCGAAATGAGTGAATGAACCTTCGATGCTGTTGTTATCGGCAACATTATCATTTGCTTGTGTGATAGATGCTGTAAACTCTGTAGTTCCTATTGCACTTAAATCAACAGTACCGGTAGTTGTTCCGCTCCAAGTATCATTTTGGTTAAGATCGGTATCAATGGTTAAATCTTCAGTTAATAAAGTATTACCTTCGCTTACAAGTGAGAAAGTAAATACGGTTCCTGAAGTTACAACCTCTGCACCTGCATTTTCAACTTCAACTTCAATGGTTTCGGCATCAGTTAAAGAACAACTTACTTTTCCGGTTGGTTTGGTTATTGCAAGGTCAATATTTGTTGTAGCAGTAGCAGCTTCAACAATAACATTATCTACAATAACTCTACGACCATAATTATCTGTACCTTCAAATGCAATTTGATACGTTGCAGACGGGTTAGGAAGTGATAGTGTTACTTCTGTCCACTCTGCAGCTTCTTCGGTATATTCTGATAACTGAATCCATTCTGCTGTTATATCAGTGCGATAGAATACAGCTAATGTATTTTGGTCAACTGTCCAAAGTACTTGAGCGTAATGGAATTTTAGTTGATAATCAGAACCATCAGATAAATCAAGTACGGGTGTGATAAGTTTTGTTTTATCTCCGGCATATGTATTAGATGTGAATCGTGCATTTAATTCTCCTTCGTAAGCAGATGTTATCACACTTCCATCACCGGCACCAAATGTCCAATCTCTAGTTCCTGATACATATTCTTGTGTCCAACAATCTCTTGTTTGTGAATCATCTTCAAATGTTTCGGTAAATGGTAAGCCTGTAATTACGTCACATAGAGTTTTAAATGTGTATTCAGCAGTCCAGTTTCCACCACAATTCGCTTTTACATATACATAATAAGTTGTGCCTACGGTAAGGTCTGCTAAATCTTGTGTTGGGTTTGTGCTAACGGTTGCATCAAATATATCTCCTGTTCCTGTAGCGGGGTCAATAGAACTTGAAGCAACTTTTAAAGTCCATTCGGTAGCAGTATTACTTTCAGTCCAACCAATGGTTGCTGAGGTTTGTCCAATATTAGAAGCCATTACATTCTCAATAACAGAACAAGGAAGTGTTTCAAAAGTATATTCTGTACTCCATTCAGAATCACAATCAGCTTGTACATATACATAATAAGTTGTACCGGCAGTAAGACCTGTTAAATTGTGAGGATTGGTTGTTGTTGCTTGGTTTGCAAGTACATCACCGTCTGCGGTAGCAGGGTCAATAGCAGTGGTAGAAACTTTAATGTTCCATCCGGTTGCATTTCCTGCTTCTGCCCAAGCGATATCAGCGGTTGTTGCTGTAATATTAGATGCAGCTACATCGGTTGGTTTTGGACAATCAGGAGTAACTTCAACAGTAACATCGTCAATATACCAACTGTCTGCGTCTTGTCCTTCGTATTTAAATGCAATGTAAACATTTTGACCTGCATAAGCATTAAGGTTAACAACTGTTTCAATTAATTCTGCGACCGGAGTTTCTGCCGGAGTCCAAATTTCAGCAAAGTCGGTAATTTCATTTCCGGTTGTAGAAACAAGAATAGAATGTTTCTCATAAGAATTAGGCCAATAAGTAAATTCCCAAAATTTTAATTGGTAATTACTGTTAGCAGGTAATTCAATTTGTGGAGTAATTATCCAACCTTCTTGCATTCCGGCTGAAGATGCAGCATACCTGTGTCTCATTGCTTTTGTTCCGGTTTTTGGATGCTGAGTTGTTTGTTGCCAGATTGTTCCAACACTATCTACATCAATAACAGTCCAACAAGCTGGAGGGAAGTTTGCTCCTTCAAAACTTTCAGTAAATGGTAGTCCGGTTACAAGACCACAGTCTGAGGTTGTCGTAAATGTATATTCATCAGTCCAACCTCCACCGCAATTAGCTTTTACATATACATAATAAGTTGTACCTGCGGTAAGGTCTGCTAAATCTTGTGTTGGGTTTGTGCTAACGGTTGCATCAAATATATCTCCGGCTTCTGTCGCAGGGTCAATAGAGCTTGAGGCAACTTTTAAAGTCCATTCGGTAGCAGTATTACTTTCAGTCCAACCAATGGTTGCTGAGGTTTGTTCAATATTAGAAGCCATTACATTTTCAATAACAGAACAAGGAAGTGTTTCAAAAGTGTACTCAGTAGTCCACTCAGAATCACAATCAGCTTGTACATATACATAATAAGTTGTACCGGGAGTAAGACCTGTTAAATTGTGAGAATTGGTTGTTGTTGCTTGGTTTGCAAGCACATCACCATCTACGGTAGCAGGGTCAATGGCAGTGGTAGAAACTTTAATGTTCCATCCGGTTGCATTTCCTGCTTCTGTCCAAGTAATATCAGCGGTTGCCTGTGTAATATTAGATGCAGCTACATCGGTTGGTTTTGGACAAGTAGAACTTGTTTTTACAACAAAATTGTCAATGTATAGATTATAATCCTCCGGCTCATCAACACCTCCGTCGGTAGCCCAGAAAGCAAATTTAACAGCACTTCCTGTAATTGATGACAAGTCAATCACTTCACTATCTCCTGTATTAGAAGGGGTATTTGATGCATTGTAAGTTTTAAGGTTGTTCCAGGTTGTTCCACCGTCTTCGGTATATAAAACTTGTACTTCATCATTGGCTCCCATAGCAGATGAATCTGTTCCGGAATATGTTGTCACGGCAACATCATAATTAAGTTCATAACCTCCTGCGGACAAATCAAACTCCGGAGAAATAAGCCATTCTTTAAAATAGTTAGCATAAAGGTTTATTCTTGCAGAACCTTCAGTACCGTCATTGGCAAAACCATCAGCTTCCCAATAAGAAATTGTTCCTTGTAAGCCTTCACCTAAATTTCCTTTTGCTTGTGACCAACAGCTTGGAGGGAAAGATGTAAAATCTTGCGTATATTCAGGTACAAAAGCAGCACATGGTGTAGTAAACGTTGTTTTAACATCAGCAGCAAGAATACTTAAATCATCTGCACTACATTTTGCTTGCACGTATGCATCGTAAGTTGTAGTTTCTGTTAATCCTGTGATTGTAGCTGTTGGTTCGGTAACAGTTATTGTTGTTCCATCGGTTGCCGGGTCAAAACCTACTACACCGTAAATAACATTCCATTCGGTTTCAGAAGCACCGGCTGTCCAAGTTAAGGTAGCTTCTGTTGCAGCAACTTCTGTTGCAGTAAGTGCTGTTGGTTTTGGACAAGTAGGAAGTGTTGTAAATGTTGTTTTAACTGCGGTAAGTTCACTAACATCACCGGCACCGCAGTCGGCTTGCACATATACATCGTAAGTTGTTACTCCTGATAATCCGGTAATTGTTGCGGTTGCTTCGATAACATTTAGCGTTGTTCCATCGGTTGTTGGGTCAAAACCTTCTGCACCGTAAATAACATTCCAAGCAGTTTCAGATGCACCTGCAGTCCATGTTAAGGTAGCTTCTGTTGCAGCAACTTCTGTTGCAGTAAGTGCTGTTGGACTTGGACAAGTTGGAACAGCACTAACATCTACATCATCGACATATAAGAAATATTTATTTTCAGCTGTTGCTCTAATGGCAACGTAAACAGTTTGTCCAATATAATCAGATAAGTTAACGGTTTGTTGCTCCCATTCGCTTGTTGAACCTTGTTCCGGCTGTAAAACAACATCAAAGGCTGTAGCATCATCATTTACCGTAGTTGATAAACGTACATCATAAGTTTCAACATAGGCTTCTCTGTGTTTAATCCAAAAAGTAACTTGGTCGGTTGTGTTTGCTTCTACATCAATTGCAGGCAATACAAGATAATCATCATGTGGGTCAGATTGAGAATACGCAATAGCAGCTGCATTAGAACCGGAGTGAGCTCCAGCAGCAACATCATTACTAATAGTCCAAGTATTTACATCTCCACCGTTAATTATATTCCAACCTTCGGGCAAAGTTAAACCATCCTCAAAGTCTTCAGGGAAAGTTGAAACAGGAGGAGTTGCTGTGTAAGTTCCAATTGGGAATGGTTTGGTAGCATCTGCATTGGTTGCAACACCTGCAAGAGCCTGATTTTCAACAGTCCAATCTGCAATATTGAATGTAGCACTTGGGGCTGAATTAGCATTTCTATATGCCCAACCTTTTTTGTATTCCCATGCAGTTCCTGTACCGTCAACATTAAGTTCTCCAAAGATATCAACAACCTCATTAGCTGCATTAAAAATAGCGATTCTGTCATCTCCATTAAAACCTGCTACACTACTTTCATTTGGCACTAAGGTGTTGTTAAAAAAAGTGTTAAATTCAGCAGTTTGACCATTCTTTACAATGTAAATAAAATCCCCGGCTGTTGCAGTTCCCTCTAAATTTAGAGGATTGCTCCAATCGGTACTTGCATTACTTTGTAGTTTTACAGTATAAACTGACAAATCGGCAATGTCGTTTATAGCATACAGCTCAATTGTTTTCGGTTTACCTCCGGAAAGAGGACCGTCGACAAGCCCTGTAATTAACAGGTCTTGAGCCATAATGTTAAGATTTAGTCCAAACGTAAGTAAAATTACAAATAAGGACATTAAGTTAATTTTTTTCATAAGCTTAAAATTAAAATTGAACATAATTTATTTAAGAAGGCTAATATATTGAATATTTCTTAATAAAAGTAAACTATTTTTAGCACTTCATATAAAAACAAAAAAAAGAGGCTAAAATAGAATGAATACAGACATTACTACTTTAGTCTCTTTTGTTGTTGGAGTTATTTATTCTTTATTCTTGCGATGCAAGGAATTTTTCGGCATCAATGGCTGCTTTACATCCTGAGCCTGCTGCGGTAATTGCTTGTTGGTAGTGCGAGTCTTGGACATCGCCACATGCAAATACTCCCGGCACGTTGGTTTTTGCTGTTCCAGGAATTGTTTTAATATATCCGGTATCATCGGTATCAATGTAGTTTTTAAATGGTGCACTGTTTGGAATATGACCAATGGCTAAGAAAAATCCGTCGATGTCAATTTTCACATCTTCATTGGTTTTGCTATTGTGCAATAATGCTCCGGTTACACCCATATCGTCACCAAGTACTTCTTTGGTTACGTGTTGGTATAGTATTTCAATATTTTCAGTTTTTTCTACACGCTCAATCATTACTTTTGAAGCACGCATATAGTCTTTACGAATGATAAGGTAAACTTTTTTAGCCAAACCGGCAAGGTAGGTTGCTTCTTCGGCAGCAGAATCACCACCACCAACAACAGCTACGTCTTTTCCACGATAGAAGAAACCGTCGCAAGTAGCACATGCAGAAACGCCACGTCCTTTAAAGTTTTCTTCAGACTCTAAACCAAGGTAACGAGCGGTTGCTCCGGTTGCTATGATAACCGTTTCAGCTTCAAATTCAACGTTTGAATCTCCTTTTAATTTGAAAGGACGTTGAGAAAAATCCACCTCGGTAATTAGTCCCGAACGAATTTCCGTACCGAATCTTTCGGCTTGTTTTCTTAGGTCTTCCATCATTTCAGGACCGGTAATTCCGCTTGGATAACCGGGGAAATTTTCTACGTCAGTAGTGGTTGTTA
>PDWI01006700.1_pt1 | contig 14361 bp, 10 predicted proteins | sample 1430891 | NCBI WGS metagenome assembly PDWI01 (sample SAMN01162508, study PRJNA174530) | Oral metagenome, whole genome shotgun sequencing project. | biome: Marine environment; feature: Marine mammal; material: Swab sample of the gingival sulcus; isolation source: swab sample of gingival sulcus...
TTATATTATTATATTATTTCATTATTTTGCTTTTTACTATAACACCAGTTCCTACTAAACTTCCACCTGCTATTATGTATAGCATAAGCGGCATTCCACCAGCCTCTGGTAGTTTATCATCTTCTATTTCTATTTCTTTTTCTTTTTCTTCTTCTTGCTCTTTACTTTCATCTTGCTCTTTATTTTCTAATGAAATAGGCGCAGCCTCTGGCACTTCATCATCAATTATTTTTGACTGTTCAGTCGGCTTAGTCTGTTTCTCTTGCTGCTCAGTTTGCTCAGTCTGCTCTTCTTGTTGTTCAGTTTGTTTTGTCTGTTCTTCTTGCTGCCATTTAGCTTTATAATTAACGTTTCCTGAAGGCATTCTAAATATATCTTTTGAAGTTACGACTCTATTTTGTTTATCTACCCAACCTAAAAACTTATATCCAGCTTTAACTGGTAATTGTTCTGTAACTTTTACAGTTTCTTTCTCTCTATACTGTTCTGAAATGCTCTGCTTTTCACTATTTTCAAAATTGGTTTCATCATTAAAATAATATGTTACTTTATGTTTAGGTAATGGATTACTATTTCTTATAAATACTGGTGTACCTATCCATTCTTCTGAATGTGCCGCTTTAGTATATTCAAATTTAGTACTCCATATCCAATCTTCTCTTCCACTCTCATCTGGCCACATATCATTCCATCTATATGGTCTAGATGGTCTTGGGTGCTCTCGTGGTTCTATTACTCTAACTAATACCCAATCATTACCTTCAAAATCTTCTTCATACCACTTTTTACCATTAAGGCTTTTAGGCTCTCCTTCACCATTGTAAACCCACCATGTCTTATCTGTACCTTTAAATTGTTCATTACCATCGTTATCTGTATATTTATATCTTAGTTTAACACCCGCAACTTCCATTGTCCCATCAAAATCTGCGGCTTTTATAGCTATAAAAGTATTTTCATCTAAGTTACCTTTATATTTATAACAATTAAGACTTGCACTGCTAGTATATGCCAACTTATCTTCTTTAGTACGCTCTATAGGGTGGTCAAAAGTTATTATATCTTGCTTTACCCTACCCCACTTTCTAAAAACGTTCCATGGGCCATCATCTTTAGGTAGCAAGTATTGTTCTGCCATTGCCTTTTTTCCATTTATGTAAACTGAATAGTAATCATCTCCAGAAACAAAAACATTATATTTAGAATACTTTTCCATATCTTCGTTTGCATGAACCATTTTTGCGTTAGCTATTAATGCTATAATCAACACAAAATTAAGCACAATTCCTTTAAGTATATTTTTCATCATATATCTCCTCGTAAGTTTGTAACAGTAAAAGTATGAATCTTATTTCGAATGAAAATATTAATAAGATTTTATTAATAAGATTTCAAAGATTATTTAAACATATAATGTGATAAATTTATATTATAATCTTATATCCAATATTAATATTTTTTTGCAATAAGAGTGTCGTATTTTATGTCGGCACATATACGAACTACTTAATAGTTTTTCAAAAAATTTTTTTAAATCTAATAAATATCGAGGAAATATTACTACCTATAACTATCCCTGCTCTAAATTTCAATATTTAAAATTTTTTATTATTATTTTTTGCTTTGTTCTTTAAAACAGTCATAAAATTTCTTAAATTATATATCACTAATTTTTCTTTAAGTGCTATTATCATAACACCATATACTACTACCCCTAAAAGCACTCCTGAAATGAGCGCTGATATATTTACAAAGCCGATAAATTTCAAACTATACAGTAGTACCAAACCCATAACTGTCGAAGCTATGAACGACTTAAATACGGTCATAAAAAGTCGTCTTTTTCCATCTCTGTCTTCTTTTAAAAAGCTGGAAAGACTTATTAATGCACCTATAAAATAAGCTATAGACGTGCTTACAGGTATTGCTACAAAACCTACAAAACGAACTATTATGAAACTTAAAATCAAGTTAAAACCAGTAACTATGCAAGTGATAGCTATAGGCATTCTCCTGTTTTCTAACGAATAATATGCTTTATTTAAAACTTCTATAAATCCAAATGCCAGCATAAATGACGAATAGCCACTAAAAGCTATAGCCGTCATAACTTTATCGTTAGCATCAAACTTGCCACGCTGAAACAATACATTTATAAAATCATCGCCTAAAATAATAAGCCCTACCGACATAGGTATTAAAAGCAGTGCTATACTTCTAAGCACATTTACTACCGATTTATTTAGACCTGCTCTCTGTTCCACTATTAACTTTTCAGAAAATTTAGGAAACATTACAGCAGTAATACCATATACTACAGTAGTTGCTAACGCTTTAAATAAAATATTACCATAGTATATCGAAGATGCACTACCATCACCGAAGATAGTGGCTTGTTTATTATCTATTATAAGATTAAGCTGGTGTGTAAGAGCTACAAAAATTATAGGAAATAATGGATAATAAAATTTCCTTAAATCATAATCACTCTTTTTGAAACTTATAAATGAAATACCTTTTATAAATACTACAAACATCTGTAAAGCCCAACCTACAGTAGTAACTATAGCAAGACCTGTAACAGTAGCTTCTTCTCTGTAGAAAATAAGATAGAGAAAGAATAGTATATTAAATGGTATGCTTATAGATGCTGGTAAAATAAATATTTCATTACCTTGAAGTACAGCTACAAAGAAATATGTAAGCACTACAAATATTATAGATGGTAAAAGTATTTTCATAAGAGAAAGCGTAAGAGCTATTTTCTCACTATCAAACTCAACCGCATACTCCCTAACTACTATAGGCGCTACAATGTAATACACTACAGTTATAACAGTAGTTATAGCTATAAGGGATAAAAGTATTTTAAAAAGCGGTGATTTATCGCTATTTCTATGTTTTACTACTATAGGAACTAAAGTAGTAGCAACACCACTACCTAGTCCTAAAAACAGACTGCTTGTAAGTGCTATCCCTACAAAGTAAGCATCGCTCAAATAGCCTGCTCCGAAAGTAGTTCCTATAAAAGTATCTCTTCCAAGCCCTAAGAGCCTTGAAAAAAGCATTAAAAACACTACTATTAATATATAATAATTTACCGATTTTTGTACTGATTTTTGTACTACTTTCTTGGTTTCCATTACAATTTTTTCAATATTTCCTTATTCTTTTTCGCTTTCTTCTTTAACCTTTTAACGTCTTTAGATAAAGTCATAACTCTTTTTTCATAGTTATCTAAAATATCATCTGTCATCTTTTCTAAATTTTCTTCATCTATATTTTCAACTTTAACGTATGAAAGGTCTAGCATCTCACATATGCTATCTACTTTTTTATCATAACTAATTCCAATAGCAGGAGTACTAGCTATACTAGAATAAATAACACCATGAAATCTCATACTAACAGTAAAATAACAACTAGCAAAAAATTGAACTATATCTTTTACATTATCTAAAATTTCAATTTTAGACGTGCTAAACATAAGACTAGCGACCTTTTGACTTACCAATATATCATCTGGATTTTTAAGCGGCACAAAAACTATCTCATATCCCAATTTTTCGGCAATGTAATCACCGTACTGTGCAATCCTTTCACAAAATTCATCACTGTGTTCCCAGTTTCTAACTACAAAAGCTACTTTCTTCTCTTTTTTCTTAAATCCAACCGAATAATCAAGCGAGAAAACACTATCAGCAGTAACTATTAATTCTGGTCTATTAACACCTATCTGTTTGACTAATTCATAGCTCTCTTTATCCCTAAACGTTATAACACTCACCTTATTTAATACTTTGGCAGTTATATATCTATTAAAAGAACCACTTATAGGGCCTACTCCATTAGAGTATAGATACGTTTTTTTCTTGAAAAAATTACCCATAAATATTATAGATAAATAATAGTATAAAGACCTGTTGCTAGTAGTATCTTGAAGTAGACTTCCACCGCCCATAATCAAAACATCAGATTTTCTAATATACCTTATTGCATCTATAATGCTAAATCTATTTACTAATTCTACTTTTTCAAACTCATAATGACTATGATTTTTGGAGAGAATAAATATTTGATTGTATTCATTTATTTCTTTTATATCCCTTATTACAGAGCTAAGAAGTGCATCATCACCAGAATTTTTGTATCCATAATAACCACTAATTACATACTTTTTCCCTTTTTGAAACATATCTCTATAGAGTTCAAAATAAGGTTCTACCATACATTTAATAGAATAGTTTTTATCTATATATTTTCTAGTCCAGTCATAATCATCGGCTCTCTCTACAGCCTCTACGATACTCTTCATAAAAATAATGTCTTGGAGCTGTTTCTCTTTTCTACCAGAGAAATTTGTATCTCTAAAACTATCTACATTTTGCTTAGTAACAAGACCACCAAAACCTACATCGCAAGCTAGAACTACTGGTATATCATAGCACATAGCCTCCAAAAGCGAACGGCTAACTCCTACAAATACTTTGGCATCTCTTAACTCTTTTTCAACTTTATCTGTAGCTCCCACCATATGAACATATTTACCCTGTGGGTCGTATTCCTGTTTTAACTGTTTTAAATAGTCAAACTTAGTACCAGAGCCTACTATTTTTATTTTACAACTAGTCGCACCATATATTTGTTTACAATTTTTAATGAGTTCAGTAGCTACTAAAGAAGTTTCATCATCAAGCCTGCTAACGTGCACTATTTTATCTCTTTTTACTTTTTTATCTTTTTTAAACTTATTTAAGTCTATACCATTTACGCTAAGGTATACTTTTTTATCATCAAATCCGTATTCTTTTATCAGATAATCTTTTAAATCACTGCTTACAGCTATAGAGCGTTCGCCCCAATTAGACAAAAATCTAAGCAAAGTGTTTACTTTAAAATGACCGTGTGTAGTAGTTACAAAAGGCGTACGAGTAAGTTTGCTAACTATACCACCTACAAAACCTGGTATTCTAGCATGAGAGTGTATTAAATCTACTTTCTCCTTTTTCACTATCCTTATTAGCTTAAAAATAGATTTTATTATTGCATGTGGCTTTTTAGTATCTAGTGGCACTTCAAAATGTTTTATTTTATTTTTTTCTAGTTCACTTACGTAAACTCCACCACCAGATGCTACTACAACATCGTATTCATTTTTTAAAGATTTCGCCACTTCCACTATATGAGTTTCTGCTCCACCTATGTTAAGACTCATCGTGATATGCAAAATCTTCTTTTTCATAGTCCCTCCACATATTCACCAAAGTTGACTAAGCTACCTACAAAGGCAACATTTCTAGTCGCAAGTTTTACAGTAGAATTAATTTTAAGCTCCATCTTTTCATTACCTATATACTTATTTTCTTGCTCTGCCATCTTACTCTTTACCGTTACATAAAGTTCATAATAGCCAGTCTGCTCAGCTTTAACTCTCTCATTATTATTTTTAACTATATAGTGCCATGTAGGCTCAGTATTCAAATCTGCTACTGTACCTATCTCAACACCTCTATCATCATCGTATATTACATCGCCCACATGTATAGCATCTACAGAAAACATTCTCACTCCACTCACTTTATAAGTAAGCATAGTTTCTTCCATACTAGCCTCTACATCTTCTCCCAAAGTTTCATATTTAGTATTCATTTTTCTTACTACAAAAATAGAAATAACTGCTATAATAGCAACGATAATTACATAATCTATAACTCTTAACTTTTTCATTGTTCGTCCTCCACAAGTTCAAGCTCTACTATCCAAGTGTTACAAGCTATACCTTTGCTTTTAATGGCTACACCAGTACCTACTCTAATGAGCTGCTCACCTACATGAATATGCTTTACATCTACTTTGGCATCTGCCTTTACTCTAATATACGCATTATACCTATTCTCATAAAACACTTTTTCAAAAGTACCCGTTTCAAAGTTTCTCATAAGAAATGAATACTTCTCAGTCTTAATGCTATCTATAACACCTAATTCGTTATTTCTAATAGCATTAAATACTTTATCTCCCTTTTCTAACTCTTTTATAAATTGTTCATTCACATTTTTTACTTCAAGAGTATAATAAACTGTTCCTGGCACTTTACCAGGCATAGGTGCTTTAGCCTTTTTGCTAATTAAAAACCTTACTCCTACTATTAAAACTGCTATTGCAATAAGTATTATTATTAAATCTATAATGCTTATTTTCCCAAAAAGTCTACCTTTTTTATCAATTATCACTTCGTCTTCTCCTTTGTCAAACAACCTTTATCGTATAGATTTTGTATTTTATCAATCATAACATCTATTTTATAACTCTTCTCATAAATACTGTAACTATTATTTCCGAGTTTATTTCTAAGCTCACTATCAAACATATTCAAAACAATATCGCCAAACTTTTCGTGGTCAAAAGACTTTATTAAATAACCGTTGTAATCATTTTTTATTACTTGTGATAGCTTATCTACATCAAAAGCAACTATCGGTTTTTTAGATGACATAGCTTCCAAAATAGTAAGCGATATAGCCTCTGATTTAGAAGTATTTACGCATACATCTATCAAGCTGTAAAACTCAACCAAATCTTTTACATAACCAAGACTTATAAAATTATTCTCCAGCGAATGTTTTTTTATCATAGAATTAAACTCATCTTCAAGGCTACCTACACCACCTACTAAAAATACAAAATCATCTCTAGTCTTTCTCATATAATTTGCTATATGTATAAGTGCAAGTGGATTTTTTACATCTTCTAATCTACCTAAAAATCCGATGACAAGTTTATCACCTATATTATAACGACTTTTTATTTCATCTATTTTGCTTTGTTCATAAACATTAATCTCGGCTACGCAGTTATCTATTTGCACCGCCTTCTCTTTATTTATACCACTATCTATTAAATTGTTGTATACACCCTCACTAACACCTATAACCTTATCGGTGAGCAAGTTGTTAATAAAATTTTTAATATGAAACTTAGCTCCCTTTTTACCAAGTGGCTCTACGCAGTGTCTAGTATTTACTATGTACGCTTTTCTATAAATCCTAGCAGCTATTCTCCCACTAAGTGATGAATGAGTATGCACTATATCTGGCTTTAATTTCTTTATGAGCTTATATAAGTTTACTATCCCTTTATACGAAAGTGATACGTCCTTTATACCGTCAAGCTCTATTACTTTCACATTTTTTATTTTTTTAAATCTGTTTACCATCTTGCTATTTGTAGGCAAAACTACGTAAAGACTGTAAGCTGGACTCATATTTTTCACTATAGACTCGACTAACACACCAGCACCACCGATATTGCTATCTGTAATTATGTTAACTACTTTCATTGCCACTCCTTACCATATTTTTTCTAGTAAGTGCTACACCTATCATTATAAAGAAAAAGTAGAAAAACATAACGTCATAGTTGTGCCAAATGTGTTCAAATAATCCTTGTATACTAGCTCCCAAAATACCACAAAAAATACTCATAATTACATATTTATATTTGCTATCACTATTTAAAGAAAACGATATAGACTGCTTAGCAAAACTTACTAGAAAAACCAAATAAGAAACAAGCCCAACTATTCCGTCTTCAGCAAATACCATAAGGAAAGTGTTATGTGCATGAAATGACTTAGAGGCAGAAAAAGCATATTCTGGATAAATGCTCTGGAAACTACCTAATCCTACACCACTTACAAAAAAGTCTTGTATCATATTTATAGTGGCTAAATAAATGGAAACTCTATAAGCCGATGACGACTCGTTAAGATTACCTATACTCATTATTCTATTTACTATGCTAGCTGGTAGTACGAACGGCATAAGCATTATACCTACTATACCAAGCACTATAAATCTTCTATCTATAAATATTAACAATAAATATATAGCTATCAAAAATCCTATCATAGAGCCTCTCGACATAGTAAGTGCTAAGTTTATAGCCCCAGCTAAAAATACAGCCACAAATGCTAATTTTACATATACGTTTTTAAAAAATAGTATAAAGGAAAAAGTAACTGGTAAAATCATTACGAGAAATATTCCATATACGTTAGGATTTGCAAAAAATGAAAATATTCTCTTCGTATTTGCACCAAACATAGCCTCGTCTATCCACGCTGGGTCTACTTCTACACCAACTACGTACTGATAAAATCCATATAAAGCACATATTGCCATTACAACTACAGACATAACTAGCACTTTTATAATATCTTCCTTATTTTTAAATGCACCTGTCATAATAATAAGTGCAAAAAGATATGAAAAATACATTATAGTTACTATGTAAGCACCTTTATCTATTCCTGTAAGACCGCTAAAAGTTAATATTATAAGAAATGAAAGCACAAAAACATGAGTAAGTAAGTACTCTCCACCGTGTTTAAAAAGTCTATATACACTATTTAAAATAATTACAAAAGATAGTGCTATAGTAGCTGCTGTAGGCAAAAATACTACACTCACTACATAACCGAATTCTATAAGATAATATTTATTGAAAAAATCTAATAGCTTAAATAAAAGACTTCCGTCTAATATTTTCATAAGTCTACTATTTTCATCTAACTTGTTTATAACGTATGACTGATTATAACTTCTAGTGAAAAATCTTAAAATCTTACTACCGCTAAAAATTCTAACTACAAAATTAGCCACAACTATTACTATTTTATTTGCCAAACTCTCGTCATAATCTTTTTTTACAATCAAAAATATCCGATATAAAAAACTGATTACTTTACTTTCCATAATCATCTATTATCTATCTCCATTCTAGGAATTTTAAGTCTAGTAGCTTTAGCAACCGCTAAATAGAATATACCACCGATGCCTGAACTAACTAAAATTCTAAGCAAAATAACTAATTTAGGCGAACTAATAAAACCTAAAACGTTATCATCAAAACCAGTCATATACATATCAATATTATATACTACAAATGCCATAATTGCACTAATTATACACACTTTTATAAAATATTTTGCTATATCTACTGAAATTATTTTGTGTTTCTTTATATTAAAGTGGACTAAAAGTGCCACTGCCATAAGCAAACTAGTAAGCGAAGTGGCTACTGGAAGACCAAAAATCCCAAAACTACGTATTAAAATTAAGGAAAATGCTACATTTGTAAATATTCCTGCAATAGCTATATACATAGGACTTTTGGAGTCGCCATAAGAATAATACGCTCTATTTAGTATCTCTCTAAAACCATAGAAAACGATACCAGCACTGTAAAGTGCAAGTGCCATAGCTACTAGCTCGGTTTCATTGCTAGTAAACTGTCCTCCCTCATAAAGCACTTTTATAATGTTCGTAGAATGAACAAGTATACCTATCGTTACAGGAGTCATAAAAAACAATACCATTTTAAGTGCATTTACTAAAAGATTAGTAAACTTTTCAAAATCTCCTTTTGAAATAAATCTAGCAAACGATGGAAATACTACGTTAGTAACGGCTAATATAAATACTCCAGCAACTATTATAAATATTTTGTTAGCATATTCTAACACTACGACACCATTTCCAGTACCTACACCAGAAGCTATCCTCGTATTTATAAGTATATTTATAGGTTGAACCCAAGTGCTTATTATTATAGGCCCCATCAAAGTGGCTACATCTAATAACTCTTTATGAGAAAACTTAAACGATAGCCGTACTTTAAATCCGTATTTTTTAAGAAATGGTACTTGTATTATCATCTGTAAAAACCAGCCAATTACCATGCTTACAGACAGTCCATATACTCCAAATCTCGAATTGAAAAATATAAAATATATTATTATTATAAGATTGGAGATTACTGATATTATCGCTGGTACATTAAATTCGCCAAACGATTGCAAAATACCTACGAAAGTAAAACATATCGCTGTAAATATTAGCATAGGAAACATTATTTTAGTAAGCGTTACAGTGAGTGCAAACGCCTCTCCCTCAAGCCCTCCTGCTATCAAGTATACTACCGCAGGTGTAAAAATAATTCCAAGTACTGCTAAAAACGTAGATATTAAAATAATTCCACTTAAAAACTCATTGGCAAAAGATACGCTGTACTCTTTGCCTTTTTCTTTATATGTTTTGTTAAAGGTCGGTATAAATGAAGAACCGATTATTGCCCCAAGTGCAAAATCAAAAAAATTGAGCGGTATTCTTGAGGCTACTACAAAAGCTGTAGCATAAATATCTGTCCCATAATACTTTGCAAGTAATACATCTCTAACCATACCTAACACTTTGCCGATTAGAGTTGCTATTATTATTAAAATTAACGATTTATTTACATTTTTATAATTCATACTATTTAGTAACTACAGCTAAAGGATAAACTTCCTCTAGCTTGTAAGTTATATTCTCTCCATTTTTGTATAAGATAAACATCTTATAATCATCGTGTAACCTAGGGTCTTTATTTGGTGAATTTATTGTCGGCAAATCTATATATCTAACTCCTTCATAAAAGTTTATATTAGATTTACTAGTTCCAGTATTTATATAAAATATTTTTTTACCTGACACTTTAGCAAACTCTGATAACTTATTGTGAAAAACAGTAGCCTCATTACCATATCTCTTATTTATTCTAGGTAGCAATGAAAAATTAGCTGTAATCACTATAATATCATTTTTAGTATTTTTAATCACTTTAACTAAATTATTATACTGACTGCTATCAGCTTTTACAAAACTTCTACTTCTAGCTTTTAAAGAAATAAAAGTGCCAAATTCATTTTCATTAACCGTATAGTTGTTAGCCATCATAAAACCTTTTTTCGCACCTTTTTTAAGGTCTACATCACAGTTGCCAGCAAATACACCGTATTCAAAAGTCTTAAAAGTTTTATACACCTGACTAAGCACTATTTCCGTAAGTAAGTTGCGCCTATAACTCGTACTTCCAAAAATACCTAACTTCTTAGCATTTTCATCTACATTGTAAGCATACATATCATCATAAGGCTTCACATTAGCTATATCGCCTTTGTACTCAACATCTTTAAAGAGAACCATATCGCTTATAACTACAACTCCCTCTTTTTGGGTTTCAGTTTTTAGCGTAACTACATAAATCCTATCCACTCTTACTGGATAATTCATATTCTCTACGTTACAAGTAGCAACTCCATCATCATACACAAACTCTCTACTATACGATTTACCTTTACTGTCTATAAAAGTACCTTTTAGAGTAACATTTTCATTTACCTGACTAGTCTTTAACACCAATTTTCTTTGCTTATCTTTTAAAACAAAATTTTCAAACTGAGCGTAAACAGCTTGAGTTTGTTCACTTGGTCTAAAATCATAAGATATAGTTATACCAGCCTCATCTGCATATGCGTTACCTAAAACGAACTCTGGATAAGTAAGTCTAGTTACATTTAAACTAGTCATATCAATTATATCATTTTGTTGGCTTTCTGGAACTACGTAAAAATATTCTTTCATATTTTTATACTGAACTTCTACTTGTCCCGTCTTGCCATTTGACTTAAAAACACCACCCTTTATAGTTCCTAGTCCATCTTGCATCTTAAAAGTAACTTGGTCAGGACTAAGCGTAACTTTATAACCGTTGCTATCAATACCTTGTAAAGTAATTTTTCCATCACCTTTTATAACTTTTGGTGATACTATTATGTCAGTAAGCTTATCATCTACTGTAACCGTAGCACTTGCACTAACTCCTTTATAATTGGCTGTAATTTTAAAATCGCCTTTTTCATTAGGTATGAAGTTCATATTTTGAACAACTGCATTCCCACTAGTGCTAAAAGCTATAGCTTTCTCGTCTACATCGACTATATTACCGTTAGAGTCGGTCATAGCAACTTGCAATTTAACAGCATTTTTTACAAAAGTATGCTTACTACTTGGTTTTAAAACTAGATTATATTTATCACTTTTTTCTCTTTCTACCTTTATTATTACTCCATTTACTACTTTTCTCTCTACACCATCAGAAACTCTATTTACAACTTCTGCCTCTTTATTAAAAACATTTCTTTTAACAAAAGTAGTAGAACCACCACCATCTAAATGAATAGCATCTGTAGCACCAAGTTCTTTCATTATTCTAGCTACTTCACTAGCTGTAGCTCCCATAGAACTACCTCTACCATCTACAGTGAGCAAAAATAACTTACCATCTTTTTTATTTATTCCTATACTAGTTCTTGGGTGCCTATTGTTAGGGCTAACGTAAAGCCCCTCTAAAACATAATTTCCATTTGATAAAAGGCGTCCTCCACCACTAATAGCAGTCTTTATCTTCTCAGTATCAAAACCAGAATTAATTATAAATTTTATTTTATCACCTATTATAAAAAAGTCTTCAAAAGCAACTAGTCGACTATTTTTTATACCTATTATATAGTTATTATCATTAAGTGCTACATTTCTAGTAACTACACTTTTTACTATATCATTTTCAACCAAGTACATAGTCATATTGCCAAGCTTTGCAATATCATCACTATTTTTATAGGCTTTATTGTTAAATATAATAGGCCAATCACCAATAGCAGCAGTATTTACTCCACCAGCTCTAACTTCTGCATCGTTACCATTTCTAAACTTTAAATTAATATCAATATAATCTAAAAAATACTCATCATTTTCATTTATGAAGTTACAAGCAGCTTTTTTATATATGTTATAGTCATCTATACCATAACTTATATCTCCATCTTTTATTTCAACACCAATGACTTCGCCTTTACCTCTTGATGCCGAATAAAAAGAGCCATTAACTGAACCTATTACATTTTCACCTTTTTTAATACGACTATTAGTCATATCACTAATCTTCTGAAGTCGCCTAAAATCATCTAAATTTCTAGCAGTTTCTACTGATATAGTATTGTCATTGCCATCTACTATATAAGCATTGTAACGTAAAAAGCCAGCATCTGTCAAAAGTTTACCTTGAACTAACTGAACTCCCTTAACTACTTGCTCTTTACTTACATCTGAATGCATTACTTGATATGCAAAAATAGACGTACTAAAAAACACGCTAACTATAGCTACAAATAAAAATAACCTAACTTTTCTCATACTACTCTCCAAATTCTTTATAAATTTTTACTTAATGAGTATATCAGACAAATGCGTTACGTTCAATTAAGTTTTTATTACAGAAGTGTAAACTTATAATAATTTTATATTTTAAAAAAAATTTTATTTTTTTCATTTTATGTGTTAAACTTTTTCGAAAATGTAACGATATAATTAATGTACAGATAAACAACTAATTAATATTGTTAAATTGAGAATAAAAATAATTAAATGAGGTGAGGATATGAATACATCAGTTAAAAAACTTATGATTTTAGCATTATCATTTGGACTTTATACTAGCTATACAGTAGCTATAGAGCTATTTTTATAATGTTAATTTAAAAGCTGAAATTAGTAGTTAAATATATTAGTAGTTACCCTTTCAAACAACTAATTTTCAATACAAATTATCAAAAGCCGAGAACTAAACCTAACTCGGTTTTTTTACTGCTTATTTTTAGAAAAATAAGCAAACTGCTACACTGCTTATAAAAAGCAATACTAAAAAATAGACTTTTCATTTATTTAACTCTTTCTTCTAGCCTATATGTAGTAATTTTTATAATCTATCACAATAAAAATCAAGTTTTTTCAAGCTCTATTACAGGTAGCATTAATTTTGTTTCTAAATCTTTATCTTCTGATTTCCAGTATACAATATATCTAACTTTAGCACACAATAACTTATAGCCTTTATTCATATGAGATTGAAGTTCACTTTTAAATTTTTTAGAAAAAATCAAAATCAAATTATTATTTTTATCGTAACAGCCTTTAATATCAACAGATAGCTGTTCACCAGCAACAATATTATCTAAATACTTTATGACCTTTTCGTCATAATAATAACTTAAAAATACGTCTTTATACGAAAGTGATAAATAAAGTTTCGATAAATCTTCATTATTTTTAGGCGGCTCTAAAACATCTATATGTTGACCTGCTTTTGTTAAAATACCACTCAGTTTATCATCTTTATAATGAACTACAAGATTATTTTTAGCCCTTGTGAGTGCTACATACAAAGCTCTTTTTCTCTCTTCTGTAGCTATGTCAAATTTATCTAGCATTATTACAACATTATCAAACTCATGCCCCTTTGACTTATGAATTGTGGAAACATAGTATTTAGCCTCATCAGTATTAATGAAATCTTCTAAATTAGACTCTCTAAAGTGGATAATCAAATCAGATATATACATATCTTTATCAGACACATCTTCAAAATCACTAATCATTTTTTTAACAATATCTAAATTATCACTTCGTTCAAACTTGCTAA
>PDWI01006701.1_pt1 | contig 14359 bp, 10 predicted proteins | sample 1430891 | NCBI WGS metagenome assembly PDWI01 (sample SAMN01162508, study PRJNA174530) | Oral metagenome, whole genome shotgun sequencing project. | biome: Marine environment; feature: Marine mammal; material: Swab sample of the gingival sulcus; isolation source: swab sample of gingival sulcus...
ACTTTGTTACGAAGTAAAGAAAAAAGAAGAAACCGATATAAGAACTTCCATTTTCGATGCTCGGGAAAAAGGCATGAAAAAAGGTCTTAAAAAAGGTCTGGAAAAAGGCATGAAACAAGGGAAAATTGAAGAAAAAATTAAAATTGCCGAAAAAATGCTTTTAAAAGGAATTGAGCTTGAATTAATTGTTGAAATGACCGAACTGTCTCCGGAAGAAATCAAAAGATTGAGATAAAGCTTATTCAAAATTAAAATCACGACTGTGTTCTCAGGCAAAAAAAACGCCTTATGTTTATGAAAGCAGCCGTAAGCTTTTTATTAAATCGTTTATTGCAACTGTCATGAATATTTTACATCAATAAGGAGTTGAAATGAAATACCCTTTTTCAAAAAGAGAAAATATCCGAGATAACTGTTTCGGAGTAAAAGTAGAAGACCCCTATCGTTGGTTAGAAAACAATAATGATGAAGAAGTAAGAAAATGGGATAATGAGCAAAACAGTTTAGCAGAAGCAATTTTAAAAGATACCCCTGAGTACAATAAATTTTTTAATTTTTTGGAAAAATACAGTAAAGAAAAAACAATAGGTTTTACGCATCGTTCAGGAGCCGGAGAATTCAAATACAGAATGCAAAAGTCCGAAGAGGATCAAAAATATGTCCTTATGATTAAAGAAAATGAAAAAAGCGAATGGCGAGTGTTGCTTAACCCCAATAAATGGCAAAATGAAGAGACTTTGGCTTGGCAGGTATTCTCCGATTCAGGAAAATATCTAGCATACGGCGTTTCTTGCGGAGGAGATGAAAATCCTGTTATGAAGATAATGGAGGTTTCCTCAGGCAAAATAATCGAAGACAAATTTGCAGGTTGGCAACAGTATTTAAATGTCTGGCTTCCCGATGAAAGCGGATTTTATTATTCCTGTAAACCCAATAAAGGCGAAGTTCCCGAAAATGAACATTTTTATTGGGAGAGAATTTATTTGCACAAAACAGGAACGTCTTATAAAGAAGATAAACTCGTTTTTTGCGATACGGAAGAAAAAGAACGTTGGGTATCAGTATATTCAGATAGAGAAAGCAAATATCTCCTTTGGATTAAAGGTAAATTTTACCAAAATCAATTTTGGCTGAGTTCTATCAATGAGCCGGATAAAAGAATTCCTGTTACCAAAGATATGCAAGCAGATAATGAGATGATTGTTCATAAAAATAAAATTTACATAAACTCAAAACGCAATAATCCGAACGGGAAAATCTTTGTTTCCGATGTCAATAATCCGTATGAAGACAATTGGAAACCTCTTATAGAAGAAAGAGAATTTCCGATAGAATCTTTTGCCGTAATCGACAACAGAATTTGGGTGGAATATATTGATAATGTTATGACCAAAATATCGGTTTTTGATTTGAGCGGTAATTTTATCAAAAATGTTAATTTGCCTGATTGTTCTTCCGCTTTTTACAACGGTTACCCCGATTCCGGCGAAGTTGAGATTTATATAAACAATTACAATAAACCCGGAGCTTATTATTTCTATGATTTCGAAAAAGATGAATTAAGTTTGAATCATGCACCGGATTATATTGACGATTTCGGATATCTGGAGACAAAACAAATTTGGTATAAATCCAAAGACGGAACAAAAGTTCCGATGTACGTGATTACGAAAAAAGATTTTGTTCCTGACGGGAAAACACCTTTTATTCTTTACGGTTACGGCGGATTTAATATCAGTCTTCTGCCGAACTTTTCATTTCCTTTTGCAGGTTTCGTCAAAGCCGGCGGAGCGGTTGCAATTGCCAATATAAGAGGCGGAGGAGAATTCGGCGAAGAGTGGCATCGAGCCGGGATGTTCGGGAACAAGCAAAACGTTTTCGATGATTTTATTTCTGCAGCTGAATGGTTGTTAAAAAATAAATATACCGGTAAAGATAAATTGGCGATAATGGGCGGAAGCAACGGCGGATTGCTTGTCGGAGCAGTCATGATGCAAATTCCGGAATTATTAAAAGCGGTTGTTTGCCAAGTTCCGTTACTGGACATGGTTCGTTATCACAACAACAAAATTGCCCGTATCTGGATAGATGAATACGGTTGTGCCGAAAATGAAGAAGATTTTAAAAATATTATTGAATATTCGCCTTACCATCAATTAAAAGAAGGCATTAATTACCCGACAACTCTTTTTACCACAGGAATAAACGATGCTCGAGTGGATCCTTATCATGCCAGAAAAATGGCAGCTCTTCTGCAAAATCACAAGGATCAAAAAAATAAAATTATGCTCATTGTGGAAAAAGATTCAGGTCACGGAGGCGGTACATCCATTACTGTGCGTAACAGACAAATTGCTCTTTATTACGCTTTCCTTATGCAGGAACTCAATATGTTTCCTTAAGTTAGCGAATCTAAAATAAAAAAAATAAAAATATTCTTGACTGTTTTAATCGATATAAAATTATCGATACAAGTTTAGCGGATTAACTCCTCTTTCCTTAGATGCAATACTTAAAATAATGTGACTTATTTCTGCCTCGCCTCGGAGTGATGACCCGAGGCTTTTTTATTTCCGGGAAAAATCAACCGGTCATGGAAATTATTAATAACTCAAAAACAGCGTAACCGTATTTTTCCTCTTTCTCAAGCGGATAAAATGAAGATTCTGTCAGCAAATCTTCCGAGTTTTTCCCTTTAGACAGACTGAAGTTTTCGGGAGGGATATTTTCTACGACATCTCTGAAGCTCGTAAAATTTAAAATTCTCTTTACCCTTGTCGTTAAGACACCGGTCAAACTTTTTTCATACGGCTCAAACAATATGTAATCTCCGATTTTTACTTTCTGCCTTTTTTCGTCATTTAATCGGATTTCAAATGTTTTTTTCCCGGAAATCATATCGTAAAAAGGTTTTTTCTTCAATCTCATTTGATGGAAATTCATATTTTCTCCAGGAAATTAAGGCTTCTCTGCTAAATATCTTTCAATAAAGTTCAGCCAACCGGTTTCTCTAGGCCAGTTAAGATTTTCATAAGAACTTTCAACCGATGCGTCTATCTCTATCGGAGGCAGAAAAACAGCAACAGACCTGAATCCCTTCTCATGATTATCCTGTTTATGAAACTTTATCAAGTCATCGCCAAAAGTAAGCATTGTATCTGCCAAAATGGCATTTGAACCGTCCTCAGACAAAGATATTTCTTTTATATTGTAAAAATATTGGTAAAAATCAGAATTAAAATTAGGTATTCCGGAATAAGAGAGTTGCTCGAAAGCCGAATAACGTTCTTCAATTCCGGAAAAGTAATCATGTCTATCCAGAAAAGCGTTTATTTCTGAAAAAACTTCATTTTTTCGGGTTAAATCCACTGCGGCAATTGACCAAAGAAAATCACTGAAATTTAAAGAAGCATTTTCGGAAAAAGCTTCAATCGCAAATTCTATTTTATTTTCCAAACCGTTAAAGTTTATCCAATCAGAAAAAATCTCATCATAAGGGAAACCGAAAACTGGAATCAATTCTCCGGAACCCAAAACATAACGAAATTTATTCTCAAGTTCTCCGATGAACTCAAAAGAAAGCATATTGCACATATCGGCAATAAGCAGATCCTGATTCTTTCGTAAACTTTTTACGGCATTATTTAAATCTTTTCCGGTAAGACTTATTTCAGCAGGCAAAGATTGTCCGGGAACATCGTAATCTATCCCGAAAGAACGAGATTTACCTTCTCGCCATCCGTTACCGTGAGCCCAAATTACCGTTCCGTAATGTTTCGAAGGAAATTTTCCTGTTCCCCAATTAATAAATTTTGACAATTCATGCCAATCGGCACTGTTTATTTCACCCAAATCGTCTAGTTTTTCGGAGGAAACTTCTTGCGATTCGTCATGAACAATTTTATAACGTTTTGCTCCTGAATCTCGGGTATAATCTTTACTTTCGTCTATTTGCAGAATAATTCTGACATCTTGAGGAATATCAGCTTCTTCCAAATCGTTTATAACTGAAACGGCAGACTCGTTTAAACCGTTGTCCGCAGCCATATAAATAAAAAATGTCCATTCAGTAAAACTTTCGCCTTCGGAACCGCAACCCGTTAATAAAGAGATTAAGATTACAAAAAAAGCGACCGAAGCCGCTTTTTTTAATTGTCTGCAATCGTTAAACATTATTCAACGTTTTCGTTTTCCGGAGTTTCATGTTGCTCAACGTCTTCCGACTCGTTATATTCCGGATATTCGACATCTTTTTCATCTTCGCTATTCTGTTTAATCAAAGCATATTTTTCATCAAGATAACTTTGAAGTTTTTCTTTGTCTTTTCCAAAGAAGAAAGCTTTAACGCTAAGAATAAGTCGTCTGTTTTCTGTATCTATTTCAATCACTTTTAAAGGAATAACTTCTCCTTTTTCAAAAGCTTTGCTTACCAAATTTACGTTAGCCGAATTAAACTTGGGGATACCGAGATGAGAAACAGGCACAAATCCTTCAACTGCATTGCCGTTTACGTCAACATCAACGAGAACGCCTTTTCCGATTATTTTACTGACAGTTCCCTCAGTTTTGGAATTTACAGGTAAAATCTTATCCAAGTCTTCCCAAGGATCTTTTTCAAGTTGTTTGATACCGAGAGCAACCTTATGCAAAGCTTTGTCTATAGAAAGAACAACTGCTTTTATTTCCTGATTCTTCTTGAATATTTCTTTGGGATTATAAATTCTCTTTGTCCAAGATATATCTGAAATATGAATGAGACCGTCAATATCGTCTTCAAGTTCTATGAAAATACCGAAAGGAGTAATGCTTTTAATTTTTCGATTGATTATTGTTCCCGACGGATAACGCTCTTCAATTGTCATCCACGGATTGGGAACCATCTGTCTCATACCGAGAGAAATTCTTTGTTCTTCTTTCGAGACGGAAAGGACAATTGCATTAACGGTATCTCCTGTTTTAACCATTTGTCCGGGATTGTTTATTTTCTTTGTCCAAGACATTTCCGAGACATGAACAAGTCCTTCGACTCCCGCTTCCAATTCAACGAAAACGCCGTAATTGGTGATATTGACAACTTTACCGGAAACTTTGGTTCCTTCCGGATATTTTGCGGTAATATTTTCCCAAGGATGCGGAACCAATTGTTTCAAACCGAGAGAAACTCTCTGCGATTCTTCGTCAAAGGCAATAACTTTAACCTTTAATTTATCTCCTATGTTCAGCATTTCAGAAGGATGATTAATTCTTCCCCAAGACATATCGGTAATATGAAGAAGACCGTCTATTCCGCCGAGATCAATAAATGCTCCGTAATCCGTAATATTTTTAACTTCGCCGTCCAGTTCTGCATCAGCAAATATTTTATCTTTAAGAAATTGGCGTTTTTCATTCAGTTCATCTTCCAATACTTTCTTTCTGGAAATAATAATATTTTTTCGGTCAGCATCAATTTTTATGATTTTGAATGTCAATTCTTTACCGATAAACTGATCTAAATTCGGAATCGGTTTTAAAGAGATATGAGATCCCGGAAGAAATGCTTCCAAGCCCATAATTTCGGCAATCATTCCGCCTTTTACTCTGCGTAAAAGTTTGCCGGCAACAAGTTGATCTTCCTCGTGAATTTTTTTGAGGTTATCAAGATTAAGATAAAAATCAGCTTTCTTTTTAGATAACTTTAATTTTCCTTCTCCGTCTTCAATTGCATTAATATAAACTTTTACCTTAGACATTTTCTCAGGTATTCCCGTATTGGCAAATTCCTGCAAAGGAATTGCGCCTTCCGACTTGTAACCGATATCAACGAGCACTTCATTATCAGTAATGCTTATAACGGTTCCTTCCACAATTTCTTTAGGCTTGAAATCGTTAAAAGTTTCTTCATACATAGCAAGCATTTCAAGGTGCGTCTGCTCTTCTTTTGAAGTTTCATCGTTGTTCTTTTTTACTGTATCCGTAACAACAGGTTCATTTTGTTCTTCAACAGTTCCTTTGACGTGATTGTTATCGCCCATTACATTCCTCCTTGTATCCCGGAATATCATCAACCCGCTCCGCAGGTTTTAACGAGAGTCCGAAATGCTCTGTAATCTTATTGTATACATTGATAATTATCCAATCGGGAGTTGATGCTCCGGCAGTTATCCCGATGTTTGATTTTGAAGAGATTAAATTTAAATCCAATTCTTCCGATGTTTCGATATGACAAGTTTCCGTTATTTTTTGGCAAATTGCAGCCAATTTCTTTGTGTTTGAACTGTTTTTTCCGCCAATGACAATCATCAAATCGCTTATTTCGGCAAGTTTTGCCGTAGAACTTTGTCTTATGGACGTAGCATTGCATATCGTATTCATAACTCTTATTTCCGAAGAATAAACAAGAGCTTTTTCCGATAATTTTTGCAAAACTCCAATAGTCTGAGTAGTTTGACTGACTATTCCTATTTTCGGGTAATGTTTCTCCGGATATTGTTCCGCAGAATCAACTGTTATCGTATTGCCTTTAATATAAGAATTTACGGCAATCACTTCAGGATGATTTTTATTGCCTAAGACAACAACTCTATATCCTTCGTTATGAAGTTTTTTTGCTAATTGTTGCAGTTTAGCAACATAAGGACAAGTTGCATCTATTACGGAAACATTGCGTTTCTTTAACTCTTCTTTGATTTGAAGAGGAATTCCATGCGACCTGATAATAGTGGGACGACCGTTTATTTCATCAATCGAGTCCACAGAGATTATATTATTTTCTTCAAGTTTCTTTACCATCTGAGGATTATGTATAATCGGACCGAGAGTTACAATGTCAGAATGAACATCAGCCTGATCCATAGCCATTTGAATGGCTCTTTTTACTCCGAAACAAAAACCTGAATTTCTGGCTAATCTAATTTTCATCGTGAAGTTTATTTATCCGTTCCAATATTTTTCCGGATAAAATTCTGTAATTTTTTTTATTATCTTCCATATCAGCATATTCCGACGGGTCAACAGGTTTTCCGAAAATAACCTTTATTTTTTTTATTTTGAAAAATCCCAAACCGAGATTTCTGCTGTTTTCTATATAAATCGGTAAAATCGGACATCTTGTCTTTAGCGCAAACATTCCGATTCCCGGTTTAGCCGTAAAATTTTTTCTGCTCCCTTCGGGAAATATTAAAAATGAACCGCCTTTTCTTAATGTTTCTTCAACTTTTTCAATAGTTTCGCGTTCAAATCTTCCTCTTCTTACGGGAATAGAGTTAAGATTTCGAATAAGGAGTCCAAATCCGGGAATTTTAAACAATTCCATTTTTGCAAGAAAATAAATTTCTTTAGGCATCAGCCCGCCGATTATCGGAGGGTCATTGAGACTTCTGTGATTGGAAGCAATTAAACCGCATTTCCAATTTTTAAGATTTTCTTCTCCTATTATTTTCGCCTTCATTATGCGACGGAAAAAAAATCCGGCGACTCCGCTGCAAAACCTGTAAATTTTTCTCAAACTCGCTCATCTCCGATTTTACTTTCTTTTTTTATAAATTTCAAAAGAGTTTTTATTTGCTCCTCAACAGTAAGTTCGGAGGTATCGATTTCGATGGCATCGTCGGCCTTCTTCAGCGGAGCATTTTGTCTGTCGGAATCATTTTTGTCTCGTTTGACAATATCTTCTCGAACTTCTTCCAAAGAGATGTCAAATCCTTTTTGTTGCAATTCTTCCCAACGCCTTTTTGCTCTTATTTCAGTATCGGCAAGCATAAAAAACTTAAAATCCGCATCAGGGAAAACAACTGTGCCGATGTCTCTTCCGTCCAAAATAACGCGTCCTTTTTTCCCTATTTCACGTTGAATAGAAACCATTTTTTCCCTTACGAATCCCAGTTTTGCTATTTTTGAAGCAAGTCCGGAAATTTTTTCTTCCCTGATTCGATCCGAAACATTCTCTCCGTCAAGATATATTTTATTTCCGGAGGCAGAGTAAGATATTTCCAAATTTATGTTATCCGTCATCTCTTTCAGATCGGGATTATCCGATATCTCGACATTTTTTAATTCGGCGGCTAAGGCGCATGCTCTGTACATCGCTCCGGTATCAAGATAGATATATTCCAATATTTCTGCAAGTTTTTTAGCGGTTGTACTTTTCCCGGAGGCAGCCGGTCCGTCTATTGCAATTATATAATTATTTTTCATTGATTACCGTTTTTTACCTGTTTAATGCAAAAAGAATGTTCTCCATGATGTAAAATAATAATGATCATAACCGATATAAAATAAATGCTGAAATTTCTGAGTATGAGCATTTATACCGTAACATTCGGCAGAACGGCGTTAAAATCCTTTTTAATCCTTTGCAACATTAAACGATTTTAATATTTTTACAGGTAAATTTTATTTCTTTTTAAAATTTAGTCAATTCATTTTTCCGTAAAACAGAAAATAAAATTTACCGGTCAAAATAAAGAAACAGAGACAATATTCAACAAAAAACGGAATAAAGACAAAAGGCTTGCTCTATGTTGCGGACAGAGAAGATAAACTGTTTAACATGGCTGATAAAACAGGCTTGTATTCTTCGGGAAGCTCAATCTCATTAATGATTTTTTCAGTCTCCTTAATATCTTCAGGATCAATCAAATTTTGATTAACCAAAAAATAATTGCAATAATAAACGAAATAATATCTGGCTCTTTCATTAGAGGTAAAATAAATCAATACCGGTAAAACCTTGGTGCTCAATTTCCTTGACAAAGAGTAAATTATAAAATCGGAATGTTCCTGAAAAAGATAATTTTCCACAATCATTTTAAGAACAGGAATCCATTTCTCGGAATCTCCGTAGCATGATTTTATAATTACAGCCTTAATGATATTTTCATTTCTTGACCGGACGGCTTTAAGCAACAACTCCCAACCGGAATCTTCAATATCTTTCATGTTAGCATTCAAAATGGATTTTATCAAAACTGATTTCGTCGTTAATTTTTCTTTTTCTTTACGCGCATTTTCCTTAGCAGCCATAATTTTATCAATGTCAGTGCAGCCGCTGAGTTTTTCAGATAATTCTAAATCTATTTGCGCGTTTTTATTTTTAAATCCTTTTTGGGACAAGACAACTTTATCTTTAAAAAACGTTAAAGGTTTTTTATCTAAGGATTTATGGGAAACAATAAATTTCCCTGCATGTTTCAAAAGCCAATCTTCGCTCATAAGCCATTCGTTCGGTTGATGCAATTCTCGGAATATTTTTAACGGATTCAGTTTTTTGGGATAATCGCCGTCATGTATTTTTTGTTTGGCTATATCTACGGAAACAGTAACATATTGATTTTTGTCGTTACGAAGTATATTCAAAAGTCTTATGCCTTCTTCCGCTCCTATCTCTCCCAAAGCTTTGGCTACGGAAATTTTTATTTTATCGGAAGGATGAGAGATATATTTTCTTAACACCGGAAGCGCTTCCTTCATTCCGATAGATCCTATTGATTTGATTATCTCTTTTTTCAAATCAATACCGGGCTTATTCAAATGTTTTACCAAAACATCCAAAGCTCGCAATGAATTAAAAGCAGCTATTTTTTCAAGAACAGTTTTAAGCTCGTCTGTTTTTTCCGTTTTCAGCATATCGACCAAAAGTTTCCAGCCTGTTTCGTCTCCCAGCATAGCAAGAGAATAAGCTAATTCGGCTTTTACCTTATAGGTCTCGTTTTCAATATTTTCGCGAATAAATTTTATGACTTTTTCCGAGTTTATGCCGGAGAACGCTTGAGCAAGTTCACACTTGGTAACTTCATCGCTTCGTCTCCAAAGAGAGAATAAGGTATCGGTTGCTTCTTTAACGTCATAACCGATTAATACTTCCAATTGATCTCGCAAAAGAGAAGAATCCTGTAAATTGATAAGTTTTTTTAATATTTTGAGGGAATATTTTCCGAAGTAATCGGATAAAGCTCCGGATATTTCTTTAAGCTGCTCCTCTGTCATGTTATAAAGATTTTTCTCCATCTGATCTATATAGTTGGAAATACCGTTCTCAGCCAAAATTGCTGAAGCAATGTATCGGCAACCGTAATGATCCAGTTTCAACAGATAAACAAGAAATTCTTTTATGCCGTTAAAAGGTAAGATTGTGCAAAGAAGAGCGATATTGTATTTAACCTCAGGCGAACCTTGGCTCAACATATTCAAAAGCATTTCTTTACCTTCAATCTCATAATAATGATAATATTTTACGATTGCAGCCACAGAAACCAAAGGATCCTCGTCGTTAAAGAATTCTCTGACGGCAATAATTTTATCTCCGCTGCTCAAACGAATAATTGCCAATTTTGCTAATTGTCTCACATAATTTACGTTATAATTCAAGAAAGAATCGAATACTCGGCGCGATTGATTATTTCCCAGCAAAATCAATGACTTGGCTCTTTCTATTTCCAAAACTGGATTTCTCTTCAATCCGATGTTTTTAAGAAGCTCTATACAAACAGGATTATCTATTTTTCCCAATGCTTTTATCACTTCAAGATATATATCGTAAGTCGGTTCTTTCATTAAATCAATAATTACGCCCAAGACCTCAACCATTTTCGTTTCGCCGAGTTTTTCTATCAAATAGGGTACGGCAAAAGAATGAATTCTGTTGAAATTTTCCTTTACGATATTAAAAAATACGTCAAAAGGCTGTTGCAACAAAGTATCTATTGATTTAATGCAAACTTTGGGGTGATTATCGCAAAGCAGAGCCGTAATAAGATCTTTCGGAATATCTTCTCCGAGAAGCCCCAAAGCTTCGGCAATACTTTCCCGGACATTGAAATTTGGAGAAGAACAAAGTATTCTTAATGTTTTCAATCCTTTTTCATGTCCTAAAACAACCAAAGCTATCGAAGCGTAAATCATTACGTTGTAATCTTCTTTTTCTGCAAAATCCAGTAAAAGAGGTTTATAATTGTCTATTTTCAGGATGCTGATGAAACGGCATAAAACAATCTTATCTCTTTCGCCGGCGTAGAAACTGAACTGTTCAAGATCAGGAATATTTTTGACAATATATTTGGCAGCCTCGGGATGCAAATAATTTGCTTCCGTTATTCTTTTCAAGTATTCCCCGGTAACAATTTTGTAATATTTTCCGGTGATCAGATTTTCTTTTTCTCTTATTTCTTCGTTAACAAGTTTACGAAGATTTTCGGAATCATGAATTTTTTGTTTCATCTGCAAATAATAATCGTCTATTTCAGCCAAAGTTTGTTCGATATTGTCAACAACGCGACATTTAAGCAGATTATTTATAAAAGAAAAATTGTCATTTCCGCCAATCAAAAGCAGAGGAAACAAATAATTGCGAATATTAAAATTTTTAGCGGTTATATTTTTATTAATATGTTGCTGTATCTTCAAACAACCGTCAGATAAAACTTTCAATAAACTTTCATCGGGGATTATTTCATTTAGAAAATAGCCGTTCTGTTTTGTCAATACATAACGTTGAGCCGTTTTCTTTAAAACAGATACATCTATGTATGATATAGGTTTAAGAAAATCATTTAATTCTTTAAATTCAGCATAATGCTCTTTTAAATACAAGCAATCAATAAGATAATTAGTTTCCAGAGAACTTTTCAACCAGCTTTCAATGGTAATAGAAGAAAAGAAATTTCGAAATGATTCAAAAGGTATCTGAGCAGATTCGGTTAATAATTGAAAATTTTCGGGAAAATAAAGTTCAGGTTCGTCAATTTCTTTGATTAATTTCAACTTATTTTTATAAGACAATCTGGATAAATTCAGTAATGTAAGAATAAAACTTTTTTCAAATTTCTTATGCGTAATCCAATCATGAAGTTCATTTTTAAGAAGGTTAAATTCTTCATCAAGCGTAATATCTTTTCTTATTTGCAAATACTTCCTTATTCTTTCCTGGTGAGATGATTTTTCGTTAAATAAACTGCGGTTTATTTTACGATTTTCTTTTACGGTAACGTCAGACTCCTCCAAAAGCATTTTAAGTTTATAATATTCTTCGTTTAAACCGCTGTTACCGTCCTCGTTTTGAATATCATTCAGCAATACTTTTAAAGCTGCTCTTGAATCTTTATGAAGATTTCTCGCATCATAAAGTTCTTTTAAAGCGGGTTCTCGATAATTTTTCTTGATAAACTCCATTATCAATTTGTGAGGCGGCGAAATAGGCAACCAGCTCAGAATATTTTTAACTGCTCCCGGAGTTAATTCGCCTGATTCGGTCAAACGTCTTATCACTGCCATGCGCACACGGGTATCATGCTTTATTATCTCAGTTAAAACGTCATATTCCTTGATTTCAAAAAGTCTGTCTATTATTTGGTCTTTTAAAGCTGTTTCACCGGATTCATTATAAAAAATATATAATTTTTTGGGATCATTTTTGCTCATCATCCACTTGATTGAATTTAACATTATTTAACTCCGCAAAATATTAAATATCTTCTAAAAAATAGAATAATATTTTGTAAACTTATTTTTTTATTAAGTCGGATATTTTAAAATTTTATTAAACAACAAGTCTTGTTTACCGAAGATTAACAAATTTTATTTCAGGAGCAGAAAACAAGAATACCGTATTTCTACCCGTTAAATAAATTGTTATAAATCATCTCAAAGAGTATGAATACCGGCAATAAATCAAGAACAAAAAAAATTTGCTGCATCAAAAGATATTATTATTGACATCCAAATCAATAAATTCTTTTTTCCGGAATCAGATATGCGATAATGAATGATTATTATCACAGATCGTGTTTATTAAACTTTTCTGAATATGTTCCGAGGAGATTAAACTATGTGTCAAAAAACAAAAGAAGAACTGAAATCAATTGCAAAAGAAGCATCTAAAAAAGCTTATGCCCCTTATTCCGGTTTTTGCGTGGGAGTCGCTTTGGAAACAGAAGACGGAACCGTTTACAAAGGATGCAATGTCGAAAATGCCTCTTACGGTCTGACAATTTGCGCCGAAAGAAACGCAGTATTTCAAGCCGTTACCGAAGGTAAAACAAAATTTAAAAAGATTATAATTTTTGCCGATACGGACAAGATATTTTATCCTTGCGGAGCATGTCGTCAGGTTTTGAATGAGTTCTCGCCCGAAATGCAGATTATCGTCAGCAACGGAAAAAAGGAATTCTCCGCAAATTTGCGAGAATTGTTGCCGAACAGTTTCAATCTTTAAATATTATTTGACAACAGCAATATTTTACTTATCATATTTCCCGATGTTTATCTAACAAAATTCGAATAAGATAATTTTACTTTTTCATATTAAATAACACAATAAACCCGGCAACAAGCTGAGGTTTTTATTATTCAGGAGATATTTATGAACTATGACGTTGCCGTTATCGGAGCGGGTCCGGCAGGACTGAGCGCTGCAGTTTACGCCTCCAGAGGCGGATTAAAAACCCTAGTTTTGGAAAAAGCCCTCGTCGGGGGACAAATTACTTTAACCAACGATGTGGACAATTATCCCGGATTTGACGAAACTCTCTCCGGATTTGATTTAGGCGATAAAATGCAAAAACATGCAAAAAAATTCGGAGCCGAATTTAAAACAGAATCCGTATTATCGATCAGAGAAGACGGCTTCGCCAAAACAGTTGAAACAAATAAAGCAAAATACAGAGTAAAAGCAGTAATAGTTACTTCCGGAGCTCATCCTCGAAAACTCGGCGTTCCGGGAGAAGAAAGATTAACAGGTATGGGAGTATCATATTGCGCCACCTGCGACGGAGCGCTTTACAGAAACAAAACCGTTGCCGTAATAGGCGGAGGAGATTCCGCCGTGGAAGAGGCAATTTTCTTAACAAGATTCACGAAAAAAGTTTACGTCATCCATCGTCGGGATAAATTGAGAGCCGTAAAGGATATTCAAGAAAGAGCATTCAAAAACGAAAAAATAGAATTCATTTGGGATACGGTATTGGAAAAAATAAACGGTGAAAAATTTGCAGAAAGCATAAGCCTTTTAAATCGTAAAACCAACGAGAGATCAGAACTGAAAACAGACGGAATTTTTATTTACGTCGGGATTATTCCAAATAACGAATTAATTGCCGACAAGGTAAAACTGGATGACGGAGGTTTTGTCTATACCGATGAAACCATGTGTTCCAATATACCCGGTCTTTATGTCGCAGGCGATGTAGTTCATAAAGTTTTGCGTCAAGTTGTTACGGCTGCCGCAGACGGAGCAATTGCGGCTTTCAGCGCCGAAAAATGGATTGAAGAAAACGAAGAGAAATTTTAAAGAGTTTAAGTCATAATAAAAAAGCGACAATTTTTTACGATTGTCGCTTAATTTTTCAGCTGTCAAAGGGATTTTCTTTTCATCCGTTTTTTGAAA
>PDWI01012123.1_pt1 | contig 14359 bp, 12 predicted proteins | sample 1430891 | NCBI WGS metagenome assembly PDWI01 (sample SAMN01162508, study PRJNA174530) | Oral metagenome, whole genome shotgun sequencing project. | biome: Marine environment; feature: Marine mammal; material: Swab sample of the gingival sulcus; isolation source: swab sample of gingival sulcus...
GTGGATCTCGACCACATCTTCACGGGTATAACTCCGTGGCGACTGCATATACACAGCCAAAACCTCATCTATGATCGTATCGGTACCAGGAGCGACAATGTGCCCATAATAAAATTTATGACTGACAAGCGAAAAAACGCTGCTACGGGACTGAAAAATTTTCTTAAGAACCGCCAGGGCATCCTGACCACTCACCCGAATAACTCCGACCCCTCCAGGGCCAGGCGGTGTGGATATGGCCGCAATAGTCGGCCGTTCTGTGATAGGCATCATAGCACCAGCCCTCTAGACATCCAGGAAAACATCATCTTTGTCAGGCAGAACAAAGATACGCTTACGGCAAGGTTAAAAAAGGTGAACCCAGGGCTTCTTCGAGAGATCTACTCACTTGAGTTTTTCTGCCGAACCTGTTGCGGTCTTCCCCTCCGGCCACCACGACCGCCACCTTTTCTTGGGCCATTACCACCGCCATTGCGAACGGTTTTCCCTGGCTTGTAGATGAGAATTTTCTTGAATAAGCCGTCACCGACAGAACGGCTGCGTACTTCCTTATCCTCCTGAAGTACCATATGGATCTCACGGCGTTCCGAAGGATTTAATGCCGGAAGCACCTGGGTCCGACCATCTTTTTTAACTTGATCAGCAAAATCTCTCGCTTTTTCTTTAAGCTCCTCAAGACGTTGTTCCCTAAAATTGCCCACATTCACCGCAACACGTAATCGTTCCGGGCATTTTCTGGCAACAACCTTACGCAGCAGATACTGTATCGCATCAAGGACTTTTCCTTCAGGACCAGCAAGTTGCTCTTGATATTCATTACTGATAGTACAAGAAATATGTAAACCAGAACACTGCACATCAACCGTGGAAGCATACCCCATCAAACGAAGCAGCTCGGTCAGCTCTTCATGAACAACACCAAGGGTCTCGGAGCTGACCTCACTCACCTCAGGCTCAGGCAAATCTTCCTCGACAGACTCACCTTGAAGACAAGACGTATCCTCTGTTTTTTCAACATTCGAATCAACCTTCTGAGCCAGAATACCATCCTCGTGTACAGATGCTGCCTCTTTCTCAGACTGTACGTGTGGCTCTTCTGCTAAAATACCCGCCTCTTTTACTTCAGTCGCTTTGATCTGTACCCGTATTCTGGCTTTCTTACGGATAAGACCGAATATCCCCGAAGAACCAGTTTCAAGGACCTCAATCTCCATCTGTTCTTGGGGCACTTTCAGGGCGGCTATCGCGGCTTCGATCGCCCTGGCAACATCCTTTCCATAAAAGTCACGTTTTGCTTCCGACATTCTTTTCTTCCCCCAAAACAATAGGGTTTGATAACTCAGGCCTTGGCCTTGCTTGCAGACTCCCTGTTAATCAATTGCTGCTGCAAAATCGAGAGCAGATTATTAACAAACCAGTACAGCACAAGCCCTGATGCAAAATTGAGGAACATAAAGGTAAAGATAACCGGCAGAAATTGCAATATTCTCGCTTGGGTAGGATCGGCAGTTGAAGGAGTCATCTTCTGCTGCAACCACATAGAAGCCCCCATTAACAAGGTCAATACCGGAATCCCTCCGAGATACGGAATGGAAAAACCGAGCATTAACCTGTCCGGCGCAGACAAATCAGTAATCCAGAGCATGAACGGCGCATGACGCAATTCAATAGACTGCAAGAGGACCTTGTACAGAGCAAAAAATACCGGAATCTGCAGCAGCATCGGCAGACACCCCCCAAGAGGATTTACCTTATAGGTTTTATAGAGGTTCATCACCTCCTGGTTCATCCGGGTGGGATCATCCTTATATTTTTCTTTCAATTTGACCATCTTGGGCTGCAACTTCTGCATATTCTTCATCGACTTCATACCCTTACGGGTGATGGGCCAGAACAAGGCCTTGAACACACAGGTCACCAGAATAATGGCAATACCGTAATTGCCGACGAAAGAATATAAAAAGTTGAGCAGCCGGAGGGTTGGCCGGGCAATGATATCAAACCAGCCAAAATTGATAGACCTTTCAAGATTATGCCCAATACTCTGTAACATCTTGATCTTTTTCGGCCCATATACAATTTGATAGCTATATGTCCTGGCTGCACCATCCGCCACAGTATCAAGATTACCGGCCAGAACGGTATGGGTGAGATCCTCTGTTCCCTGCATCGTAAAGGAAGTCCCAATACCTTCAAGTGGGATAATAGCCCGAATAAAATAATTGCCACCGTATCCAGCCCAATCAAAATTACCCTGCAGAGTCATCGGGCCTTCTTCAAAATCTTCGGCCTTTACCTCGTGAAGCTCTCCATTAAAGTAACTGGTCGGGCCACGAAACAAAAACCGATCAGCCGGGCTGCCGGTTTTGCTAAATGGAGTATTTATCTGATGGAGCTGCGGCTGGCCTTGCAGGGGTTGTCCTGAATGATTTTCAAGGGTCACATTAAGCCCAACAAGATAGCTGTCTGCGGTAAAAGAATAGGTGCGAACAATAAAGAGACCGTTTCCGGCATCAGCACGCATGGTCAACGAAGCCTTCCCATCCTTGAACACAACTGTTTCTTGATCCGCCTTGAAAAGTAAATTTTGTGAAACAGCACCACCCCAGGAAAAATTCAAAGGATACCCCTTGCTGTCATCACTGTTTACCAGATCAACGCCCGGAGAATCGTCAGAATTAAACTCTTTATAATTTTTGAGACGAAGTGATTTCAACACCCCCCCGTTCTCAGAAACCACCGCCCGGAACACATCGTTTTCTACAAAAATATCCCTGGCATCAGCATGCTGTACCATCGGCGAGGAAACAGGAGCGACCTGAGTCACCACAGGAGGTGGAGATTGAGCTGCGGACTGCTCCGTTTGCCCGGTTTCCACTACTCCCTGTTCCGGCTGCTGTGGCTGATCAAAACCAACAAAAAAATACTGGTATCCCAAGAGAATAGCGAATGAAAGAACAACGGTCAAAAAGATTCTGTAGGTATCCATAAGACATCCAAAAATAAATAAGCCTCAAAAATTCCACGCGGATTTTTCCCAGACTGCAACAAAACTCCTAACTCTGCAAACGGGATAGAGCCTTAATGCTTCAGGTTACTCACCCATTACCAAGGCACTAAACAACAGGATCATAGCCACCTTTAGCGAAGGGATGACAACGCAAAATGCGCCATGCCCCCATGACCCCACCGCGAAAAACACCATATTTTTCTATTGCCTGGATAGTATATTGAGAACAGGTAGGAGTAAAACGACAACACGGAGGGAAAAGCGGCGAGATAAAATATCTATACCCTCGAATTATTCCAACACAAAAAGCTTTAGGAAATCGAGTCAATTTCATCTCAGTCACCACTCAGCGACGGGCATTTGCGAGTAACAGATGCCACAGCAGCAATAATCTCGGCAGGAGATGATAACGCAAAACCGGAACGCACTACAAAAACAATATCTGTCTGCTGTGGATAGCGATCACGATACAACCGAAACGATTCCCGAATGATTCTTTTCATACGGTTGCGTCGTACAGCACCACGGATTTTCCGATGAACGCTAATTCCAATCCTACTATAACCAAGATCATTGGAGCGACAAACCAGACTAAAGCCAGGCCCATAGACTCGCTTTCCCTCTTCGTAGACCTGCTTGTACTCCCAACCCTTACGAAGTTGCAGGTCTTTTGGAAACGAAAAATCCCGCAAAAATCAAACAGCGAGCTGTCGACGCCCACGGGCCCTGCGTGCATTCAAAATAGCACGACCGGCCCGAGTTTTCATGCGGGCCCGAAAGCCATGGGTACGTTTACGTTTTATATTAGACGGCTGAAAGGTGCGCTTGCTCATTTTATTCCTCTCCTGGCAGCAGGAAAAACTGTCTCTCTTTCAAAAAAGAAGCACCCGTTTTTCACAAACCACACGTTGGCCACTAGATGGCGATCTTCTCAAATTCCGGGCAATTGGGGCATAATCAAATGTACTTCATACCATTGCCTCTACCTGTTTCCCCTCTCCCGCCTTGATAGAATTACATGGGACAGGGGTTCCTCCAAACCGCTAACATTAACCATATAATTTATCTGGTGTCAAACATTTTCACATTTTCTGCAGCACTCTTGTTGCGCAACAAGCCAAGCTATGCTAACTACTGAGCATATGACAACTTGTACAAATCTTACATACCAGGATCTTGACTGGACGCAACTCTGGGAAAATGCCAGAAAACAGCGAAACCGGCCACATAAGGATGCCTCAACCTGGAACGCCCGATCCCGAGCTTTTGCAAAAAGAAACCGGAACTCACTCTTTGCAAAACTCCTTGTTAAACATCTGCCCCTTGATACCGAAACCACGGTACTTGACATTGGCTGTGGCCCAGGAACACTGGCTCTTCCGATAGCAAAAAAATGCCGCCAGGTCAGTGCCGTTGATTTTTCGTCGGAGATGCTCACCATCCTCAACGAACGGGCAGAAAAGGCCCAGCTCACCAATATCACCACCATTGAATGTGCCTGGGAAAACAACTGGGATAAAGCAGGCATTGTTCCCCATGACATCGCCATTGCAGCCCGCTCTCTCGGTGTTGCAGATCTCGAACAGGCGTTAAAAAAGCTCATGCATTACAGCAAAAAATACGTTTTCATAGCCGACCGTATCCATCCCACACCCGTTGATCCAGAGGCCTTTGCCGCCATTGGACGACCTCTCCCCACGGGCCCGGATTATATCTACACCATCAATATGCTGTACTCGATGGATATCCATCCCAATGTCGTGATACTGCCTCTTGAAAAAGAGTTTTTCTTCTCGAGCATCGAAGAAGCCTATCAGTCTTACGCCTGGATGTTTAGCGAACTGACAAGCACTGAGACCGAAAAACTTCGCAGCCACGTGGCTCAAAAAGCAGAAATCATCGGCGACGGCACGCTACGTATTTCACGGGAAACCCCGCCGCGCTGGGCGCTTATCTGGTGGCAAAAATAACGGACGGCACAAGGATATACCATGACTGATTTTGATATAATTGTTATCGGAGCAGGCCACGCAGGCTGTGAAGCGGCTCTGGCCGCAGCCCGTATGGGATGTAAAACCCTTGTTACTATAATCAATGCCGATACCATCGGAGCGATGTCCTGTAACCCGGCCATTGGCGGACTGGCCAAAGGACATCTGGTACGCGAGATTGACGCTCTCGGCGGCGAAATGGCCACCAATATCGATGCCACATCCATCCAGTTTCGCCGCCTAAATACCAGTAAAGGGCCAGCAGTACGTTCTTCACGTGCCCAGGCCGACCGTCTCTTATACCGACTCCGCATGAAATCGGTGCTGGAAAACCAGCCCAACCTTACCATTATGCAGACGGTGGTCGATGAAATACTTGTAGAAAACGGAGCCGTCTCGGGTATCCGCACCTCGCTCGAAGAAGAGATTCGCTGTAAAGCAGTCATCGTCTGTTCAGGAACATTTTTAAACGGCCTGGTCCACATTGGCTTAAAAAATTTCCCCGCCGGCCGCCTTGGCGATGCCCCGTCAAGCAAACTGGCTCAATGGTTCAAGACAGCAGGTTTTCGGGTTGGCAGAATGAAAACCGGTACCGTGCCCCGGCTTGACGCCAACACCATTGATTATTCAGAACTCGAAGCCCAGCATAGCGATCAGCCACCCGCGTATTTTTCATTTGTCAAAAGAAACCGCTACACCCTGCCGCAAATCCCCTGTCATATCACCTATACCAACGAAAAGACCCATGAGATCATCAGAAAAGGTGCCGACCGCTCGCCAATGCTCCTGGGGATCATCGAGGGAATTGGAGCACGCTATTGTCCATCGATCGAAGACAAGGTAATGCGCTTTCCTGAAAAGCTCCGCCATCAAATATTTCTTGAACCAGAAGGATTGGACACTACCGAAGTATATCCCAACGGCATCCCTACCAGCCTACCTTTTGACGTCCAAAAAGACATGGTTCATTCAATCAAGGGACTGGAAAATGCCAGAATCATTCGTCCCGGTTATGCCATTGAATACGATTTCATTGATCCCCTCGAGCTAAAGCCGACCCTGGCCACAAAAAAAATTGCAGGACTCTACCTCGCAGGACAAATCAACGGGACCTCCGGTTACGAAGAGGCTGCCGCTCAAGGATTGATGGCCAGTATCAACGCAGTCCGTGCTCTCCGCAACGAAGCTCCTTTCACCCTGGATCGTTCCGAGGCCTATATCGGAGTACTGATTGATGACCTCATCACCCTGGGCACCAACGAACCGTATCGGCTCTTTACCTCAAGGGCAGAATACCGTCTGCTGCTCCGTGAAGATAATGCCGATATGCGTCTCTGCGATAAGGGCCGTGAGATTGGACTGCTGCCCCCAGAACGCTATCGGGATTTTCTCACAAAACGAAAGGCCATTGAAGCCGGACGCGCATTACTTGAGAGCTATACAATCAAGCCAACGGCAGAGATCAACCAGGCCCTCGAAGCCACAGGCTCGGTAGCCATCAAACAAAAGGTCTCGCTGGCCGAGCTGTTACGCCGCCCCGAAATCACCCTGAAAAAGCTGGCCACTCTGCCCCTTGAACCAGAGAAAAAAGAACAGATCCAGACATTGGCCGCATCGCCAGTTGCCGAAGAGGTGCAGCTCCAGATTACTTTTCAAGGCTATATCGTACGCCAGGAAGAGCAGGTACAGCGCTTCAAGAAACTCGAAGCGATGCGCCTTCCTGAAGACCTTGATTATAGCTCGCTGGCCGGACTTTCTAACGAGGTGGTCGAAAAGCTCTCTACAGTCCGGCCACTCTCTTTGGGTCAAGCCTCACGTATCTCAGGAGTGACTCCAGCGGCAATCTCTGTGCTCCAAGTGCATCTCCGTCGTCTCAAAGGAGCCTAGCCGATGATCGCCTTTCCAGAAATCGACCCGGTTATCATTTCATTTGGCCCCTTACAGATTCGCTGGTATGGGCTGATGTATGTACTCGGCTTTTGCGCCAGCTATTATCTGGTGCGCCACCAGATACAAAAATTTCATTTCCAGAAACTTGAAAAACATTTTGAAAACCTCAACATCGTTCTCCTTCTCTCAGTCATCGTCGGTGGCAGACTCGGCTATGTACTCTTTTATAATTTCGGATATTATATTGAACATCCCCTACAGATCTTTGCCACCTGGCAAGGAGGTATGTCGTTTCATGGTGCCTGCCTCACGTTGATTCTCAGTGGGGCCTGGTTCACCAGAAAACATGCGATCAATTTCTGGGCCAGTGCTGACCTCTACTGCGCCACCATCCCTCTGGGGCTGGGATTCGGCCGAATTGGGAATTTTATTAACGGAGAACTCTTTGGTAGAGCATCCACAGTTCCCTGGGCAATGGTCTTTCCCCACGGAGGTCCTTTACCTCGCCATCCCTCACAGCTCTACGAAGCCCTGTGTGAAGGGTTGTTACTCTTTGCCCTGCTCTGGCTGAATAAAAACAAGCCATGGCAACAAAAAAGAAATTGGCCTCACGGTTCAATTCTGGCACTCTTTTTAATAGGGTATGGCCTGATTCGGATAGCCATTGAACACTTTCGACAACCAGACCCCCAAATCGGTTACCTCCTGGAATTTTTTACCATGGGCCAACTATTAAGCACCATCATGGTCACTGGCGGCTGCCTGCTCTGGATCATCCTGGCAAAAAAGTCAACAAAGTAAAACGGCACCACTTTTAGCATTTCAGCACCACAAATCATCCTGATACTCAAGGTATTGTTCCCCATCCCATTTTGTGCATAAACACACCTTCTGGTGTTTTCCCTTGACAATTCCGGGGAAAAAGCGTTGATTACCGCATTTAATAAGCTGCCCTCAGAGTACTCTCTATGCGGCTTTTCACATTGATAGGCAAAAGATCTCTGATCTTTTAACGAATATATTGTTTAGCAAAGGAGATAAAACATGGGATCAAATGTAGCGAGGAGCCTCACAGCCGATGAAGCGATTCAAATGCTGAAAAATGGCAATGAACGTTTCACCTCCGGACAACCCAGACATCCAAATCACTGTGAAGAGAGCCGAAAAAACGTCGTCACCGGGCAGGAACCATTCTGCACCGTACTCACCTGCTCTGATTCCCGGGTCCCCCCCGTGGACATCTTCGACCAGGGACTCGGCGATATCTTCGTCGTCCGGGTTGCCGGAAATATCATTGGTGACCATACTCTCGGCTCCATCGAATATGCAGTAAAACATCTGCATACCCCTGTCATTCTGGTGCTCGGACATTCCAACTGTGGCGCGGTGACTGCTGTTGCTTCGGGAACAGCCTTCGAGGGGCATATCGCAACCCTCGCACCAGCTATCCAGACTGCGATAAAAAAGGCAAAAAATGTCGAAGGGAACCCAATAGACAACGCATCTATTGAACTTGCCAAACAAATCTCCAGGAGAATTGCTGCATCTGAACCAATTATTGCCGATCTGGTACGAGAAGAAAAGGTCAAGGTTATTCCGGCCTTTTATAATCTTGACAGCGGCAAGGTAAATTTTCTCGAAGCATAGCCAAGTTTTTGCCAAGGAAAAGGTGCCATCTCCGTCTTCGCATCCTCTTACAGTCTTCTGCTCTGCCATGTACAGCGGATAGCTCCAGGAAAAGTATAGACTTTTGATGGCATTTATAATGTACCTATAATTTTTTACGGAAGGTGCTCACATGAACATTATCCTGAAATTTTTGCCATTTCTTTCCTGGTTTAAAGATTACGACACCGGAAAATTTAAAATTGACCTCATGGCCGGGATCACCGTCGCCCTGGTTCTCATTCCTCAATCCATGGCCTATGCCCAGCTCGCCGGACTCCCGGCTTATTACGGGCTTTATGCCGCATTTCTTCCTCCAATGGTCGCCTCGCTGTTTGGCTCCAGCCGTCAATTAGCCACAGGACCAGTAGCCGTAGTCTCGCTCATGTCCGCAGCATCTCTGGAACCTCTGGCTACAGCAGGTTCCGCCGAATTCATCGCCTACTCAATTACCCTGGCCCTGGTCGTGGGTATTTTTCAATTTTCCTTAGGTGTACTTCGCCTCGGCCTGGTAGTTAATTTCCTCTCTCATCCAGTGGTCAATGGCTTCACCAACGCCGCAGCAATCATTATCGCCTCATCACAATTTTCCAAATTTTTTGGAGTCTATGTCGACAAGGCACCACACCATTACGAGACCTTACTCCGCGTGGCCCAAGCAGCGATGGACTATAGCCACATCCCAACCCTGCTCTATGGTATCAGCGCCATTGCAATCATGGTCACTTTAAGAAAAATCAACCCAAAAATCCCAAACGTTCTGGTCGCCGTTACCATCACCACAATTATTTCTTATTTCACCGGCTTTAACAAAGAAAGAAAAATTTGCTGCATTCAACACAACAGAAATCCAAATCCAGGAAACCAGTAAAAAACGTGCAGCGATCCGCCTCAAATATGACAAGAAAAAGAAAGAAGCTGCCGAAAACACAGAAAAAGCCATCGCCCTCATAGAGCTTGACTCTGCAGCGAAAATCTTAGGTACCAGGATGGCAACCTTGAAACAGGAGGCCAGCGCCCTGCGTACTGAACTTCGAGCCATGAAATTCAGCGGCGTTGCAAAAGATGGCAACTACACTTTTTTCCCAAAAGATGCGGCACCCGAGGGAATAACAGTTGATGGCAAAACATGGCGCATCAAGGTGGGTAACAAGCCCATTGATGCCACCCAAATACTCATGATAGGCGGCGGAGCCATTGTTGGAGAGATTCCCAAAGGGCTACCAACCATTGGGATTCCTGAAATAAATCTTGAAATGTTTTTAAAGCTGCTTCCCACAGCAATTATTATTTCTTTACTTGGTTTTATGGAGGCCATCGCCATTGCGAAGGCTATCGCCGCAGAAACCGGACAAAAACTTGATCCCAACCAGGAGCTGGTAGGCCAGGGACTTGCCAATATCCTTGGTTCTTTCGGACAGAGTTATGCGGTTTCGGGTTCTTTCTCACGGTCTGCAGTAAACCGCCAGGCTGGAGCTGTTTCAGGAATCAGCTCGGTGGTCACCTCATTCATGGTTGTCATCACCCTGTTTTTCTTTACCCCACTCCTCTACCATCTGCCCCAGGCAGTGCTGGCCGCGGTCATCATGATGGCGGTTATTGGCCTTATCAATGTAAAAAGTTTTGTTCATAGCTGGCGGGCCCAATGGTATGATGGAGCTATCTCCATTCTCAGTTTTGTGGTTACCCTGTATTTTGCACCTCATCTTGACAAGGGAATCATGGTCGGTGTTGCTCTTTCCATGGCAGTATTCCTCTATAAATCAATGCATCCCGTGGTCGCCAGCCTGTCAATGAACCAAGAAAAGGTCTTAAAAAGTGCTGAGTATTATCGTCTCAAAGGCTGCCAACATATCTCGGTAGTTCGCTTCGACGGTGCTCTGTTCTTTGCCAACGCCAGCTATCTTGACGAACAGGTCTTACGCTTTAGAAACGAACGCCCGGATCTACGCTACATTCTGCTGGATGCTCGCGGGATTAATGATATGGATGCCTCTGGCGAAGAAGCCCTTGAAGTCCTTGTAGAACAGGTCCGCAGTGCTGGCCTGGGTTTTGCGATGTGCGGCCTCAAAGGACAGGTTATTGGAGTTATGGAACGCACTGGGCTTATGGATAAAATTGGTAAAGATGATATCTTTGCCGATTCCAAAGCTGCGGTTCAGGCTCTGGTGAAACGAATCCATGCCGATAGTGACTTGCCCGAGCATAGCTGTGATGACTGTCCACTTACCCAATATATCCCAGAAAATAATGAGCTGGGAAAATGTATTTCCTGATAAAAAATAAGAACAAGGGGCTCCGCTATGGGGCCCCTGACTTTAAACATTGTTTTCCTAAACTATTCTTACGAATCTCTCCCCAATTGGTATCATTTTACTCCACGGTGTTTTCCTCTCTCCTCTTTTCAAAAATCCACATTTTTTAATAAAAAACACTTAAAACACCCTGTCACAAAAACATTACCACAGCTCTAAAAAATAAAGTTCAGCAAAACAATTGCTTGCTTTACTTGTCTTCTCAAAAAACTGCTGGTATAGTAGCCCGGTTATCAATTTAATTTTCTCTATATCTCATACAAATTGAAAGGATTGCCGATGAAATACCTATTCCCCGTCTTCGCTGCTATTATTCTTTGTGCAGGAAAGGCAGTAGCTGCACATAGCGGACACGGTGCAGAGCCCACCGATCTTACGACCTCAACCCTTGGCATTTTCTCACTGCTGCTCTTTTGTGCCTCATATTCTCTTGTGATCTTCGAAGAACAGCTCCACTTAAGAAAATCAAAGCCCGTATTGCTGGCTGCAGGTATCATCTGGGTCTGTGTCGCAGTCACCTTCTCGGCCATGGGTAAGGCCGAGGTTGCCGAAGAGGCAATTCGTCATAACCTTTTGGAATACGCAGAGCTGATGTTGTTTTTACTCTGTGCCATGACCTATATAAACAGCATGTACGAGCGTAATGTCTTTCAGGCCTTGCGTTCCTGGTTGGTCAGTCGCGGCTTTTCCTACCGGGTGGTTTTCTGGCTCACCGGACTGTTGGCATTTTTCATTTCTCCAATTGCCGACAATCTGACCACCGCTTTACTCATGGGCGCAGTAGTCATGGCCGTGGGCGGCAAAGATAAGAAATTCATCACTGTGGCCTGCATCAATATTGTTGTCGCCTCCAATGCTGGCGGAGCCTTCTCACCATTTGGCGACATCACCACCCTGATGGTTTGGCAAAAAGGGATTGTCAGCTTTACAGAATTTTTTGCCATTTTTATTCCCTCTCTCGTCAACTGGTTGACTCCTGCAGCATTTATGCATTTTATTATCCCGAACAAACATCCCAAACCAGCAAAAGAAAAAAAGACCTTAAAAATTGGAGCGAAACGAATCATATTCCTCTTTCTCTGCACCATCACCACAGCAGTATGCTTTCATAATTTCCTGCACCTGCCGCCAGCCACCGGAATGATGCTGGGTTTGGGGTATCTTGGTTTTTTCTCTTATTATCTAAAAAAAATAGAAAAAAGAAACTACGATATCGACGACAATCCTCTGGCCCACCAGTCCTATCATTCCAAGCCAGATCCTTTTGATCTGTTTCGTAAAGTCTCCCGGGTGGAATGGGATACCCTGTTGTTTTTTTATGGAGTCATTCTCTGCGTTGGCGGCCTGTCACAATTTGGCTATCTGGCCATGGTCTCCGAGTTTTTCTACCAGGATCTTGGGCCCACAACAGCAAATGTAATGGTCGGTTTTCTCTCCGCAATTGTCGATAATATCCCGGTCATGTTTGCGGTACTTACCATGCTCCCGGACATGTCCCATAGCCAATGGCTCCTGGTAACATTAACTGCGGGTGTCGGCGGCAGCATGCTTTCAATTGGTTCTGCTGCCGGAGTGGCCTTGATGGGTGCGGCCCGCGGTACCTATACCTTTGCAGCCCATCTCAAATGGACCCCCATTATCGCCCTGGGTTATGGGGCATCAATCATTGTTCATCTTCTGATAAACACCTGATTGTTTTCAGATTATCTTTTCGGCAAAGAAAAGGGGCAAGGCGACATATCCTTGCCCCTTCTTATAATACAGGCCTTAACCACAAGTAATCATTGAAGGTAATGCTTGAAGAATCTTTTAGGAAAAAGGCACGATCTGCTGAAGGCGTTCCGCCCCCAGACAGAGCATCAACAGACGATCCAGACCAAAGGCAATACCTGCCGCCTCATCAATTTTCTCTAAATCCTTCAAGAACTGTTCAGGCATAGTGTACTGGGTATAGCCCTGCGCATGAAGCATCTTGAGTTCTTCACCAAATCTTTGCCGCTGTTCTTCCGGGTCGGTAAGTTCTGCAAAACCATTGGCCAGCTCAAGACCATCTATGTACACTTCGAAACGCTCAGCAACATTTGGATTTTTCTTACTCTGCCGAGCAAGGGAAGCCAAAGCGAGAGGGTATTCATAGAGAAAAAAAGGTGCCTCTCTGCCGAGCTCTGGCTCAATATACTCGACAAGAATCTCCTCAAAAAGCTGTTCTTCAAGAGCTTTGTCAAGAAGTACAGGGCTGAAATCTGCAAAGGCCTCAGCGACAGTCAAGCGAATCCAGCGGCGATTGACACAATCTCCCAACCGGACAAGTGACCGAGGAACAGGCTGCCCCCGATCACCATAAAAAGCAACCAGTCGGGAAAGCACAAAGCGCAACAAGGACTCACAGTCTGCCATCAAGGAATCAAGTCCGGCATCAAGCCGATACCATTCAAGCATCGTAAATTCTTCAAGATGATTGCGACCCCGCTCATCTTTTCGGAAACAGCGACAGATTTGAAAAATATTATCACATCCTGCAGCAAGCAAGCGCTTCATGAACAGCTCAGGAGATGTCTGTAAAAAACAGCCTTCGGACATCAGGGGATGGATATGAGCCTCGGGAATAATCACCTGTTGACGCAGGGGCGTATCAACTTCGATAAACCCCTGCGTCTCAAAAAACTCGCGGACATAACGAAAAAAAGCTGCCCGCAGCTCCAGGTTCTCTCGATTGAGCATGAACCGGCTGCTACCCCTTAACCCGGGTCACATACTCCCCGGTACGGGTATCAATCTGAATACGTTCGCCTTCCTCAATAAAAGGCGGTACCTGAAGCTGGTAGCCGGTTTCAACAGTAACCGGTTTGGTATCAGTGCCGGAAGTATCTCCTTTAACCCAAGGGTCTGCCCGGGTAACGGTAAGGTTCACAAAGATTGGCAGGCTGACATCAATAGGCTTATCATCAAAAAAGAGAATATCCAGCTCCATATTATCAATCAGGAAGTTGACATTATCGCCAAGCTGTTCTTTCGTCAGAAATAACTGCTCATAGTTCTCGGTATCCATAAAATGAAACTCGTCATCCTGGTTATAGAGATACTGCATCTTTTTCTCTTCGAGTACCGCTTTTTCAAACTTGTCTCCCGAACGATAGGTCTTGCTGAACTGGTTGCCATTGATCATATTCCGCAACTTACAGCGATAGAGCGCCTGCCCCTTGCCTGGCTTAGAAAATTCAAATTCTGTAATAATAAAAGGATTACCATCTATCTGGACCTTAAGTCCCTTACGTAAATCTGACGCACTGAGCATGATATATTCTCCATATATGAATAAAAGACATCTTGTACACTTGCTCTTTTCTCTACAAGAACAATCTCGCAAACCATATCACTTCAAAAAACTTTTTATTATACATAGAGAGTGCGGTGCTATGCAATGGATTTTCCCAAAACAATCCGCACACTGAGTTTTCTCTTTCCTTACGCCAACGCTTTTATTACTA
>PDWI01006702.1_pt1 | contig 14357 bp, 12 predicted proteins | sample 1430891 | NCBI WGS metagenome assembly PDWI01 (sample SAMN01162508, study PRJNA174530) | Oral metagenome, whole genome shotgun sequencing project. | biome: Marine environment; feature: Marine mammal; material: Swab sample of the gingival sulcus; isolation source: swab sample of gingival sulcus...
AATCTGCGGCAGATGGGTTATGCAGAAGACCTGATGATGACCGGCAAGCTCCTGAATCTTGCGTGCAACGGCCTCGGCCGCCTCACCGCCGATACCGGTATCGACCTCATCAAAGACCACGGTCTCGACCATGTCTTTTTTTGCCAGCAGACATTTCAGCGCCAGCAGCAGCCGCGACAGCTCGCCGCCGGAGGCGATTCGGGCAAGAGGCCTGACCGCCTCGCCGGGGTTTGCAGAGAAGAAGAACTCGACCACGTCCCAGCCCGAAGCCCCTGCGGCGGCAAGCGCCTGCTCCCGGGTCGGCTCCGGCACCGCAAAATGGACCTCAAAAAGAGGTCTGGTGAACGCCAGGGAAGAGAGCTCGGTCACCATCGCCCCGGCCATCTCTGCAGCGGTCTGCCTGCGTGCGGCCGAGAGCGCCGAGCCAAGCTGCCACACCTTCTCCTCAAGCACCGCGACCTCTTGAGCGAGCAGCGCACACTCCCGCTCCATATTCTCAAGCAGCGCCACCTCCTTCTCAGCCTCGTCAGCAAAAGAGAGAATCTGTGCTGGCGTGTCGCCGAATTTACGCTTCAACTGCGAGAGCAGATCGAGGCGTTCATTGACCGCCTCCATGCGCGCCGGGTTGCTCTCAAGCGTACTCTGATAGCTGCGAAACTGTGCCAGCAGGTCTTCCGCCTGAAAGCTGTAGTCACTGACATCCTCAGCCAGCTTCTCAGCTTTTTCATCAAGGGCGGCAATTTGAGAGACATTTTGACGAAGCTGAGTCAACCCGTCCATCAGCTCTCCAGAGAGCAGAGAACTGCTCTTTCGGGACAGCTCGATCAATACATGGGCGTTCTTCAACCGCCTCTTTTCCGCCTGCAGCTCTTCATCCTCACCCGGCTGCACATCGGCCGCACGAATCTCCTCCACCTGAAAACGGAGAAAGTCGAGCCGCTGCTCTTTCTCCCTCTCCTGCTGCTGCAGATCGGCAAGCTGTCGGCACTTCGCCTGCCAGCGCTGCCAGCAGCGGGCAAACTGCTGCCGCTGCGGCTGCAGATCGCCGAGGGTGTCGACGAGATCAAGATGCACCCCGCTCTGCAGCAGCCGCTGCTGGTCATGCTGACTGGCGATATTGAGCAGCTCAATGGTCAGCTCACCGACCAGCTTTGCAGTGGCGAGGGTGCCGTTGACATAGAACCGGCTGCGCCCGCTGCTGTTGAGCACCCGGCGGATCACAACCGTGGTGTCATCGTCAAGCCCGGCTTCGGCAAGGCGCGCAAAGAGGGTCGCGTGGTCTGGATCCACCTCAAAAAGCGCTTCCACCTCACAGCTCGACTCGCCACTGCGGACCCACTCCGCAGAAGCCCGTCCTCCGGAGAGCAGATGAACAGCACGCAGCATGACCGACTTTCCCGCCCCGGTCTCACCGGTCATAACCACCAGCGATCCGCCCGCGGGGCTCCGCTCAAAACTGAGTTCCAGCGCCTCTATCAGCGCCAGATTCCGTACCCGTAGTTCACAAAGCATCGACTGTTCCGCTACTCCCTGATCACGCCCCGTCCGTCTTGCAGCAGACCACCTGCACTGCAGACCTCTTCAGCTCCATCCTTCATCCCGGCCCGTTCTTCGCCGGAACCACCCTCTTCTCCTGCGATTGATAACACCACAGCGTTGAAATCACCTGTAAAGGTACCCTTTATTTGACAATCTCCTGCAACTTCTCAACAATTTCCGGATTAGCAAGAGTCATCACATTGCCGACATCACCTTTTTCGGAGATGGCCGCCAGTACCCGGCGCATGATCTTTCCGGAGCGGGTCTTCGGCATGTCCGGAACAATCCAGATATTTCGGCACTTCGCGATCTTGCCAATGTCACGGACGATCGCTGCCGCTACCTTGTCAATAATGGCGTCAGAGGGTTCAAAGCCGGGTTTCAGCGCCACATAGATCTCGGGCTCTTTGCCCTTGATCTCATTATCGACCGCCACCACCGCCGCTTCGGCAATCTCCTCAACAGTCAGTGCCGCGGACTCAATCTCCTTGGTGCCAAGACGATGACCTGATACATTAATAACATCATCTATCCTTCCTAAAATTCGAACATAACCATCCTTGCTCATCATCCCGGCGTCACCGGTGAGATAGAGCCAGTCGCGCCAGTCGGTGCTGTCGAGCCTGCTGTACATCCCGTAGTATTCATTGACAAAACGCTCGCGGTCGTTCCATACCGTCTGCATACAGCCGGGCCAGGGGTTGCGGATGCAGATATTGCCGGCACTGCCGCACCCGGGTTCAAGCAGATTGCCGTCCTCATCAAATATTCCCGGATGAATTCCGGGAACTCCGGGACCGGCGCTGCCGGGCTTCATCGGCTGCAGAGCAGGCACCGTTGAACAGAGAAATCCACCGGTCTCGGTCTGCCAGTATGTATCGCAGACCACCGCCTCGCCCTTGCCGACCACCGACTCGTACCAGCGCCACACCTCGGGTTCGATCGGCTCACCGACGGTGGTAATATGCTTGAAGTGAAAGTCATACTTCCAGGGTTCATCGGGCCCGAGTTTGCGCAGAGCCCGGATCGCTGTCGGTGCGGTGTGAAAGACGGTCACCCCGAGATCCTGCGAGATACGCCAGCTGCGCCCGGCATCGGGAAACGTCGGCACCCCCTCGTAGATCACCGGCGAAGCGCCGATCGCAAGCGGGCCATAGACAATAAAACTGTGGCCGGTAATCCAGCCGATATCAGCCATGCACCAGTAGACATCTTCCGGTTTCAGATCAAGGATATACTTCGACATTGCCGCAACATAGGAGAGATAGCCGCCGGTACCGTGCTGCGCCCCTTTGGGTTTGCCGGTGGTACCGCTGGTGTACATCAGAAACAGCGGATCATTCGACTCCATCTCCTCCGGCGCAACCCGCACCCCGGAGTACTTCCTTATCTCTTCATTGACAACTACATCGCGCCCGGCGACCAGCTCTGCGCCTGCAGAGAGGCTGCCCGGAAAGCGCTGCCACACCAGAACATGCTCGACCTTCTGCCCGGCACTTTCGGCCAGTTCACAGGCCTCATCGTCAACAGCCTTATGTTCGAGCAGGCGACCCGCACGGTAGTAGGCGTCAATGGTCACCAGCACCCTGGAGCCGGAATCGACAATGCGATCGGCACAGGCGCTCGAAGAGAACCCGCCAAAGACAACGGTGTGGACAAGACCGAGACGGGCACAGGCGAGCATGGTCACCGGCAGCTCGGCACACATCGGCATATGGATTGCGACCCGGTCTCCGCGTTTGAGCCCGGCAGTATCGCGCAACAGTGCCGCCAGTTCGTTGACCTGCACCCACAGCTCCTGGTAGGTGATGTGCCGGGTCGGCTCATCAAGGGGTTCGGGAACATAGTGAATGGCCGTCCTGTTCTTCATCTCCGGCAGATGCCGGTCAATACAGTTGTAACTGGCATTGAGATGACCGCCGACAAACCACTTCCAGCAGGGGGCATCGCTGCCGTCAAAAACGGTTTCGTACGGTTTTGTCCAGTGCAGAAGTTCCGCAAACTCAGCGTAGTAGTCTGGAAATTTATCGTAGGAAAACCGCTCAAAAATACCTTCATCGGTAAGATTGGCCTGGGCCTTGAACGCCGCTGAAGGATAGAAGTACTCCTCCTCTTTTGCGGTAACAGCAAAGGTCGATTTTTCGGTCATACCTGCTCCTTTTCGTTAACCAGATATCGAAAACCCTGAACAAGCAGTCTTGTGTCCACGTTCTTCGTTACAGTCGAAGACACCCGGCAAATGGACCGGGTCTTCGCCATCCCCGGGAAAAACATATGGAGAAACAGCTGCAAAAGATGGTACTGTAGAGGGGTGAAGTGTACTCTGTTTCCATATTATTGCAAACGGACATATCCCGGAAAAAACGTTGTCCACCACCGTCTTCTGCTGCATCGGGATCAGAAAAAGATGTTCGGCCGGCCGGCTGACAGCAAAGAAGAGCGGTTTTTGAAAGGGTCGCTGTTTGCGGTTTCCCCCCGTCTTCTCTGGTGCCCACGATGAAGATGACCGTCCTTATTGACAACACCACCTCATCTGCAAATCTGAAGGCAGAGTGGGGGCTCTCTCTGCACCTTGCTGCGGGTGACACCACCCTTCTGTTTGACGCCGGATCCTCGTCGCGGTTCGCCGACAACGCCGAACTCCTCGGTATTGACCTCGCCGCCGTTGATCACGTTATCCTCTCCCACCACCACTTCGATCACGGAAACGGCCTTACCCGTCTCTTTTCCGGAAACAGCCGGGCAGAGTACTGGTGCGCACAACCGCCCGCCGGGCTCTGCTGCAGCAGGGATCGCAGCGGCGAAGAGCGGGTCATTGACCTTGCACCAGAGATTCGGGCACAGCTCGGCGTCTTTACAAAAATATATCAACCTGTTGAAATACATAATAATATCCACCTTATTCCGGCAAGCGGATGGAGGGCAGAGCACCCGCGTCCAAAGGCCAACTGCAGACAGTTTCTTCGCCGCAGTGACAACACCACCATCGCCGACGACTTTTCCCACGAGCTGCTCCTCGTCATTGACGAGAGAGACGGCCTTGTCGTCGTCACCGGCTGTGCTCATAACGGCGTCTGCAATATGATCGAAATGGTCGAGCAGCACCTTCCCGGCCGGCCGATTCGAGTGCTTGCCGGCGGGTTCCATCTGTTTGACGGCGAAGGGATGGAGAGCCCTGAAGAGATCGAAACCATCGCCAGGTTTCTTCTTGAACGCGAAATTGAATCGATCTGGACCGGCCACTGCACCTCAGCGACCGCACTGATGACCCTGCACAGAGTGCTCGGCGACCGGCTGTCACAGATGGAGTCCGGGGCGGTCATATCCACATGAGAGTTATCTAAAATTATTCTCTATCTGTTTTTTATAATTTTGTTTTCCCATGTTTTTCTGAAAATATTACGTATCCTGCCACCCTCGTTGCCACCCGCCTCTGCTGCCACCACAACTCGTGCCACATCGCCCTTTTGAGGCCTTCTCTTCTGCCGACACGACTGCTGCCCGCCCCCTTCGCACAGACTTTCTCCCGGGCAGCACGGCGATGCGGTTGTCAGCCCTCCGCCTTTGGAGTAAAATCGGCGCACACATCCGATATCAACCAGCAGCCGAAAGCCGATGCAGCCCTCACTTCTCACCACCGATCCCCGCTCTGCCGAGAGCCCCCTTGCCGAGAAGATCCGTCCCCGGAGTCTTGAGGAACTGAGCGGCCACAGCGGTCTGCTCGGCAAAGACAGTCTGCTGCGCAGGATGATTGAGAGCGACAGCTACACCTCCTTTATCCTCTGGGGACCTCCCGGCTGCGGCAAGACCACCATCGCCCGCCTGATCGAGAGCACCACAGCCCATCGTTTCAGCTCCTTTTCGGCAGTCTTCAGCAGGATCGGTGATGTGCGAACCCTGATGCAGCAGGCCGAACAACAGCGGCGGCTCGACGGCACTGCAACCCTGGTCTTTGTCGATGAGATCCACCGCTTCAACACCTCCCAGCAGGACGCATTCCTCCCCTGGGTTGAATCGGGAGCAGTCACCTTGATCGGCGCCACCACCGAAAACCCCTCTTTTGAGGTGATTCCGGCGCTGCTCTCCCGTTGCCATCTCTTTGTTCTTGAGGCGCTGAAAGAGGAGCAGATGCTGGCGGTCTGCCGGCGCGCGGTCCCTCACCTCGGCAAACGGCTGCTCTTCAGTGAATCGGCACTGCAGCTGCTGGCGCAGGGAGCCGGAGGCGACGCCCGTCGGTGTCTGAACGATATGGAACTGGTCGCCGCCAATGCGGAGACAGGCGAAGAGATCGATGCAGACCGGGTCGCCACCCTCCTCAGCCGCCGCGCTCCCTACTACGACAAACGTGGTGAGGAGCACTACAACCTGATCAGCGCGCTGCAGAAGTCGATTCGCGGCAGCGACCCGCAGGCGGCACTCTACTGGGCCGCACGGATGATCGAGGCGGGAGAAGACCCGCTCTTCCTCGTCCGCCGTCTGGTCCGTATCGCCTCCGAAGATATCGGCCTTGCCGATCCGGCAGCCCTCGTCCAGGTGATGGCGGCCCGCGACGCGATCCACTTTCTTGGCATGCCGGAGGCGAACACCGCTCTTGCCCAGCTGGTGATCTACCTCGCCACCGCACCAAAGAGCAACGCCCTTGAGACCGCCTGGTCTGCCGCCGAAGCCGATGCCAGAGCCACCGGCCACCTGAAGACCCCGTTGCACATCCGCAATGCACCGACCAGGGTGATGGCTGAACTCGGCTATGGGCAGGGGTACTGTTATGACCATGACTTTGAGAACAGTTATCGATATCAGAAGTATTTCCCTGACACCATGGAAGAAAAAGAGTACTACAAACCATCAAGATTCGGTTTTGAACGTGATATCGCACGACGACTGCAGTGGTGGCAGGGGTTGAAGGAGAAGCAGCTCAACAAATAAAGGGGCCCTGCAGACACGGCTCCCTGCCCAAAAGAGCCGCTTTGCCGGATGAGCACCGGCAGGAACAGATGACAAGAGAATGTAAAGCACCTCGATATGAAACAGAAAAGTACCCCGGCACCGCCGCAGTCACGACCGGTGAAAAGGACCCTGAGCCCGGCGGCAAAGGCGGCTGAGGCCCGGCGGATTATCGCCCTGCGCCGCGAAGCCAACATCCGCAAAAACCAGTTTTTCAACATCCCGGACAAAGATCCGGATCAGGTCCGCTTTGAGGCGGTACAGTCGATCCTCGGCAGCCGCAGAAGCGAATACCGCACCAGCATGGGCGGGCGGGTTTTTCTTCTTGCCTGCGCCCTCATCCTGCTGCTGTTCACCATCCTTTCTTCCTGGAGTATCGCCGAACTGATCCAGTGGCTCAGAGAGATGGAGAGTCTCTCCTCGCGTCTGTCCGTGTGGCCGATCGGAGCGGCGGGTGTTGCCCTGCTCACCTTCTCTCTGGGTCTGGTCGTCTACTGTCTGCGCCTTGCCTGTCTCCCCGGACCGCGGTGTATTCTTGAAGAAGATCGTATCATTTACCCGACCTTTTTCGGTGACAGAGAGTTTGAATATGCGGAGATCCTCAAAGTCACCACCAGCAATCCGCTCAAACGCAAACACCGACGGCCGTTCAACGAGCTGCTCATCTATACCATGGATGAAATGCGCCCGTGGCGACTCGACATCAGCGGCATACCCGAGCAGGAGGAGCTCTTCACCACCATTGACGATATCGTCTCGTGGCTGCATACCGAAAAGCTCGACAGAGTCTTCGTCCAGTCGATGGATCAGCTCGCCCGCACCACTCCGGATATCGTCAAGTCAAAGTTGCAGAAGGCCCTGCTCAAACAGCTCTTCGGCGCCATCGAAGATATTACCTTCGAGGTGACACCACGATTCATCACCCTCACCTTTGTGCAACTCTCTGCGTTCCCGGTGCTGATCGCAACCGCCTGTTTTTTGATCAGCCGTCGCGTCCCCTTCTCGTTCAGCGTTGAATATCTGACACTGATGGTCGCAGGCGCGGCACTGCTTCCGTTTTTCATCCGCCCCCTGCTGCTGCTCTTTCGCAGCAACCCGCCGTTTATCCTCCACCATGATATTCTTGAGTGTGCCGGAGTCTTCAACCGCCAGACCTTCTTTCTCAAAGAGATCCGAAAGTGTAAGGCAGACAGCCGGGACATGTTCTACCTCAACATCAAGAACCGGAAGTATCTGCAGAGATTTCCAGCCGCGGGACTGAACCCGCCCGCTCACATGATGGAGTACGCCCTCAACGCCCTGCTCCATATCTCAGAAAAGGATTTTCTCAGCTTCCGGGAGCTGATTGAGCGCGATGTCCGTTTTCAGGACGCACGCGACGAGTATCTGGCACAGACCCGGCCGAAGGTTGAAGAGACCGCTTTAAACTCAACACGTTGACGCCGTTCAGCGAAGCAGCGCGGCATCTGCATCCCGGCTGTCGATGGTGCCGACATGCTCAGCATTGACCGTGTGCAAACAAAAAGTCATCGGAAAAACAGGGAGTTCCATATCCCGCTGCCCGGTCAGCCGGCAGCGACAACATCTCGAGGAAACCTGCAATCAGGACGTCATACTGTACCAGCGCTCGCCGAGAAGCAGCTGGCAGGGACGAAAATGCCTTTTATAGCGCATCGAGGAGATCTCTTCGATATGATATCCGAGATAGAGGTAGTCGATACCCTTTTCAGCACACAGCTCTATCAGTTTCAGAATGTTGAACGTTCCCGGTGAACGGCGGCCGAGATCGGGATCAAAGTAGAAGTAAACCGCATTCATCCAGTTGTCACCAAAGTCAATCACTGCAGCACCGATCAACGTCTCTCCAAGCCGATACTCGACCAGCTGGCTGGTGGTCACGGTGCTGATGAAAAAATCGCGGAAGTACTTCTCCGCATTGTGCTCTTCCCCGGGAAAACGGGCGCACAGAAACTTTTCGCAGAGTTGAAGATGCTCTCTGGCCATCATCAGCGGTCTGATTTCGACACTGACATCGCAATTTCGTTTCAGGGTGCGGCGCTGGTTTCGATTCGGGGAAAAGAGGGGGACCTGGAGCCGGATCGACAGGCAGGCGGCACAGGTGCGGCAGTGCATCGTATAGAGCCAGTTGCCGTTACGGCGATAACCGGCGGCAAGAAACAGCTCCATCTCCCGCTGATTGAGCGGTGACAGTATGCCCTGATAAAAGGTGGCAACCTGCGGCAGGCCGTAGGGACATGTCATTGATGATTCAACAAAGGAGGAGACTATTCGCGGCTGGCAGCGAAGAAACTCCTGTTGACACTGGCGGTCATATTTGTCACTCGAACAGTTCATGATAAACTGACATGGCCGAAAAATCCTGCACGCCACAACAACAGAGGAAAATCAACACTGACAGGACATGTACGTCTCTAATCTGCTTGATTTTCGGAGAAACCGGCATGGCCGGGCGGGTTGCCTGTACACCACAATACCAGAGGGGAATCAGCACTGACGGGATATCTACGCCTTCACTTCGACTGATTTTCGGAAAAAAGGGAGAGTGCCGGCAGGCTCTCTCCCCCGAACAGCGTTGCGACCGCAGTTTCCAGAGGCACCCCTGAACACCTCTTTTTCTGTTTACTGCGGTCAATAACTGTGCTGTTGATCTTCAAGGGACCCTTTAATCGTTATAGATGATCGGATTGCCCAGTGGAAGAATCGGACGCCCGGCAAGGGTCTGCAGGATAACAGCCGCCATCATATACCACGCGGCAAAGGCACAGACGATAAGATCAATGGCGGTAACAGTCAGCAGCTCCTTCATTCCGGCGAGAAAGACAAGATCAAGGCCGATGAAACCGAGAAGAAGGGTTAAGAAGGTGAACACCATCGCCTTGTGAACACGAAAAGAGGCGATGAACATGATAAGAGTGTAAAGAGTGAAGGCAAAGAGGAACCAGCCGATATCGGTTGACGTAACCTTCAGGTGCTTGAAGATAGAGGCATCACCACCGATGGTCTGCAGGTCGAGCAGAGCCCAGATCAGTGCCAGTGCTATCCAGAACGCTCCATAGACAGAGAACGCCGAATAACCGAAGTTGTTTCCGCATTTAAACTCCTGCAGACCGGCAATAAGCTGCGCCGTTCCCCCCAGCGCCATTGCCGTACAGAAAACAACTCCGGTACCACAGAGACCGAGATTATGAATCTGAAGCAGCAGTGTCGTCATCCCAAAACCTGCAAGCCCTACAACAGCCGGATTACCCTGTCCTGTTCCTGACATATCCTACCTCCTGTCAAATGTGAACGTTTTTTCTTCTGCCTCCTGTCTGATTGTCGGTGCGGCGGGAAACCGACAGCTTCAACCTCCCTGAAATGAGTTGGTGCCGCTTTGCTTCAGGAATACTGCAGCCGGGAGTCGCATACCAGCTTCCGTCTTTCTCCCCCGGGCACGCTGAACATCTCTGTCTTCTGCTGTTCAACGTGCTCCACGAGGGAAAAGAGCTGTCCGCTCCTCCTTCGCTTAATCTTCAGCATACTGTATTTACAGCTCTTTGTCCCATTTTTTACAAAATTTTGAAAGGATGCCAGTTTTCTCGAGTAGATTTGCGCTAAAACACGCCAAAATTTCGTACTCCAAAGCGATCGACAGCAATCTTTTCCGACAGCCGGAAACAACCGGTCACCGCTGCCGATAGAAGAGACGTAACTCCTCAGGAGTGTTGATATTACGCCATGCATGACGAAGCTGCGAAGGAACGATCGGGTTGAGAATACGCGAATCACCGGCGACAGCACTGATCCTGGCCTCGCCTCTGGTGTACTGCCGCTCAAAAAGAGCTGCGGCTCCCCGGCAGTAGAGGGCGAAAAGAGGTTCGTACAAGGTGCCCTCCTGCAGGCGGGGCACCACTCCGAGACACCCGTCTGTCCTGCACTCGAGCAGCCAGGCAATTGCGGCAGCATCGACCTTTGGCATGTCACAGGCGACAACCAGCCAGTCGACTGCAGGATCGCTGCGCATCGCAGCAAGAACTCCGGCCAGTGGCCCGTCGATTGCCGGAAGATCGGCAATGCGGGGAAACTCCGCGCAGCCGGCAGGCAGCTCCCCTTCGCCGGCAATCACCACCTCGGCAACCAGCGGACGCAGGATCCGCACCGCATGCTCAAGCCAGGTCAGAGCACTCTGCCGTTCGTCGATGCCGAGAAGGTGCTTGGCCCGTCCCATCCGACGGCTTCTGCCGCCGATAAGGAGGACAGCTTTCAGGGGTGCAGGTGAACTCATCGGCAGCAGATACGATAACAGCGCTGAAGCCGGCGAACTGGTGCCGGCCGGGAAATACCTGTTTCAATGAAAGTGGACATCTGGTAACCTCTCTGTGGCGTCAGCTGATGACCTCTATTTGTCTCAACAATGCCGCCGATTCTGGCTGTCGTCTGCCGCCAGAGAAAATGTACCACAGCCAGAGAGTTCTTCCGACGACAAATTCTCGTCGACAACAGCGGAGATGGGCAGAGAACTGACTCTTCAAAATTCATAAGAGACATGAAACCTCGAAAAAAGATGATCCGTCCAGTCAACATTATCCTCCTCGTATCTGCAGGAATCTTTCTCTCCTCCTGTACAACAGAAGGAGTTCTGCACCGATCTGGAGATTTTTTCAAAGAGATCTACTGCTCATACAGGATCGAGAAAGAGTACCGAAAATCAATCGCATACTGCGAAAAATCGGTGGAAAAATCTTCGCAGCAGTCTGTTCAGGAGTCGTTGTCCAGTTTAAACCGGTGTCAACTGCGACTCTCAGAGAATTTAGCGTTTTTCAAAAAACATCGAAAGTATATCTCAACAGACGGACCGGGCCCCAGAGAGAGCGATATCCTCTTTGACATTGGGATAACTGATGCCTTTATTGCACTGCAGTATAAAAAAAGAGGTGACATGGCAGGATACAATCAACAGATGCAGACTGCTCTTGCAAAAGTATCATCTGTCGCCCCGGCATTCAAGACAGAAAACGACGTGCAACGTTTTATTGAAAACACAGCTGAGAATGCGAAAGACAAACAGGTCGAAAAAACGAACTGAGAAGAGCGGCGGTCATTTCTCGGCAAACACACTGGTCGAGATCTCAGAGAATTTGGGAGACAAAATGGCATCTTCTCTTGAAAATGCTCCTGAGAGATCGACCCTCGTCAGTGTACTCGCATGGATATTTATCCTCGGTGGAGGTTTTTCAACATTTGTCAGTATTCTTCAAAACATCATCATCCGGATGATGTTCGAAAAAGCAGAGTTCGAGGAGACAATAGCGCAGGCAGGGCAGAGAGAAGACATTCCATTTTTTATTCAATTCATATTCAAAAATTTTGATCTTATTTTTTTGGTCTTTCTCCTGACTTCAGTTGTCGTACTGATCTCAGCAGTCGCACTGCTGAAGAGAAAAAATTGGGCCCGAGTTGTCTTTATCGTTCTGATGTCACTGGGAATACTATGGAATATTTTGGGAGTGGTCTTTCAATTCACAGTGTTCGGTTCGCTGCTGGAGACAGTCGAAAATCCGCTCCCTGCAGAATTTGAAAACATGATGAACATTATCAGATTCGCCTCTGTCCTGACAGCCACAGCAGTGTCGATACTGCTTGGATTTGTGATCAAAAAACTCTGCAGCCCGAAAATAGTAAAAGAGTTCTCATAACGAACCGAACGACTGATTACCGGGGCATGAAACTCATAGAAGAATAACAGAACAGTGGACTATAAAAAACATCTTCCGGTTATTGTTTTTTTGTTGACGGTTCAATTCTTTATAGCTGACATCTATGCATTCTTTTATCTTCGGCACGCATACAAAGAGTGTCTTTCACTCTATGAACCCGGCTCTTCTTTCTATATGAAAGGGGACTATTCCCCTCGCGCAGAGAAAGAATCTCCACCCGAATATAAGTTCGTTATTGTCGAAGAGAAAAATGACAATATCTCCGAAACATATTATACCGTATCGGGTGAAAAGATTGTCGTCAAATATAGTGGTGAAGGAGAGTGGAAGAGCACAAGTTATGTTGAAACTGGAAGCAACTATTTTTTGTTTTTACCGTTGTGTGGATTTTCATTATTCATATTTGCGACAATAAAAAAAGCAGTACGGACAGGCAGCTTTTTTTCATGGCAGCTGAGTCAGTACCGCAATGATACCGTTGAAACACTCTGCCTGCTCTACGGTGTTCCACTCTTTTCATCATGGATACTCTTCGGCCTCATCGGCAGGTTCGATTAACAAACAGTTCTTCACGATGCCGATACTGCCACCGTTCTTCTCAACCACCCTCTTTTGACCATGTCAGATACGATCCCGGAGGAGTATTCCCTCAGCGCCTACCACTACACCCTGCCCGGGGAGCAGATAGCCCAGCATCCTGTCGATTGTCGCGACGCCAGCCGTCTTCTCGTGCTCAACCGGGTGACAGCAGAGCGGCAGCACCTCCATTTCAGCGACCTCATCACCGTTATTGCCCCCGGAGATCTGCTGGTTGTCAACAACACCCGGGTCTTTCCCGCCCGTCTCCACGGGAAAAAAGAGACCGGAGGCCGGGTGGAGATCTTTCTGCTCGAATACCCGCATCAGAACGGAGACAAATTCACTGCCCCCGCCCTGCTCAAGGCCTCAAAACGGCCGAAGGCCGGCGCCCATATCCGCGTCAGCAGAGCACTGGTCTGTTCGGTCCGCAGCGAGTGTGGCAACGGCAGAGTTGAACTTGAGCTTCACTGCGACTCTCTGCAGCAGCTTGCAGCAGAGCTTGAGAGCGGAGGCGAGATCCCGTTGCCGCCCTATATTGAACGCCAGGGCGGCAGCACCGACGAAGATCGGCAGCGCTATCAGACTGTCTATGCCCGCACCCCCGGAGCGGTGGCCGCGCCGACTGCAGGACTCCACTTCACTCCGGAACTGCTCGCAGAACTCGAGCAGAAAGGTGTCAACCGCGCCGCAGTAACCCTCCATGTCGGCTACGGGACATTCGCCCCGGTACGGGTTGAGGATATCCGCAGCCATCAGATCCACAGCGAATACCTCAGCGTTACCCGGGAAACAGTTGATGCAGTGCAGCAGACAAAGGCTGCGGGGGGAAAGGTGTGGGCGGTGGGAACCACCACGGTGCGGGCACTCGAGTTCTGTGCCCGCCAAAAAAACACGCTGACAGCGATAACGGGGTGGTGTGACCTCTATATCTACCCCGGTTTTGACTTTAAGGTCGTAGACAGACTTGTGACCAACTTTCACCTGCCCGACTCGTCACTGATGTTTCTCGTCTCCGCCTTCTGTGATCAGCAAAGAGAGGGCGAAAGCGGGCGCCAGCTGCTGCTCGAAACCTACCGGGAGGCGGTGGCGAAGAGCTATCGATTTTTCTCCTACGGCGACGCGATGGCGATCATCGACTGAGCGGCCGCTCAAACAGGGCTCAGTCGGCTGCCGGGCAGCCCGAACAGCCGCCTCCTCCGGCCGCGGCCGGACAGGCGTCGGCCGTTTTGGCGCTGCTGCTGGCATACCCGTCGGCATACCAGCCGCCACCTTTGAGCTGAAAGGAGTTGCGGGACATTATTTTCTTCACCGGAGAGTGGCACTCAGGACAATCCGCAAGCGGAGCATCAGTCATCTTCTGCTGCACCTCAATAATCTTATGACACGACTGACACTCATATTCATATAAAGGCATTGGCTTCACCTCTGCTGTTGATACCTCGTTGCCGCCCGGAAACCGTTCCCGGGCGCCGTTCTGACGTTTCCGCCCCGGCGAAAACCCGTGGAGAATGTAATCCTCCGCCCCGCTGCTGTCAACACTCGAGAGCAGCCGCTGTTCGGCTCCCTTGTGGCGACCAG
>PDWI01006704.1_pt1 | contig 14355 bp, 11 predicted proteins | sample 1430891 | NCBI WGS metagenome assembly PDWI01 (sample SAMN01162508, study PRJNA174530) | Oral metagenome, whole genome shotgun sequencing project. | biome: Marine environment; feature: Marine mammal; material: Swab sample of the gingival sulcus; isolation source: swab sample of gingival sulcus...
GCTGACGGAAATATTTCCAGTTTTCTTTGCGTGCTTCCATTGTTTTCCTCCATATATGCGGCTGTCTTTATTATACACACAATGCCGGGCTGAGGCGCCCCGGTGGAGGCAGGAGCGCGGCCGCCTGGAGTGATATCGGGGTGAGGCGCCCCGGTGGAGGCAGGAGCGCGGCCGCCTGGAGTGATATCGGGGTGAGGCGCCCCGGTAGAGGCAGGAGCGCGGCCGCCTGGAATAATGCCGGGCTTAACTCTTATGCCGCGGACTCTCGACCTGGATAAGGATACCGGGTAGGATAAAGAACTATGAGTACTTCCGGTCTTTTTCTGGCGTATGATATAGGTGCTGCCAGCGGCGCAAAGGTGGCGCTGTTTAACGCCCGTGGAGAACTGGCGGCCCCGCCGGAGCAGTGCCATAATGTCTATCCCGAAAATTTTGACGATTTTAAGTCAGAACTGTGCCTGAAAGCTGAATTCCTGCTGCATTCCCTGGGCCGCGGTTTAAAGGATGTTGCGGGTATAGGAGCCGCTTCAGCCGGTATTATGGATTCGCGGGGCGCTTTCAAGCTTTTTCACAATCATCCGCAGTATAACGGGTTCAATCTTCCCAGGGCTCTGGAAGAGTCTCTGGGAGCACCGGCGGCCATTGCCAACGACGCTGATGCCGGGGGACTTGCCGAGTGGAGTGTTCTGAAACTGGAAATTCTCTACTGGGTTTTCGGAGGCGGCTGGGGCGGAGTCTGGATAGATGCTGACGGAGAAATACGTTTTTCTTCGGTAGACTGGGACGGAAATGACCAGTCACTGCATTACAGCAATGAACCCGGTTTCTCTATCGGACTGGAACGCTGGCGGCTGCGAAGCCTTTTTTCAGAGGTTGGAGCTTCCTACGAGCTGTTTGAAAATCAGCTGGAGGAAGATTTACAGCTCCCTGCTGATTCTCTTCTGGGGCCCGGCGGAAATGCTTCAACTCTCCGGGCGGAAGTTATTCTTTCGGGAACAGGACGCTGCCGGCTGTTCCGATGTGTTGTGGGCAATGATGATTTTTACGAGAATTTTCTGGATATTCATGAGCGGCGCGAAATAAACGATCCGCTGGTTGCCGGAGCGGCCATTAGTAAACTCTCGCGTATGAGGGTGGAGTCGGCTGTGAACACAGACCGCCTGTACGGGAAAATTCTGGCCGAGGCAACCCGTATTCTTTTGAAACAGTCCGAAGCTGACGGACTGCCTGCGGGTGTACCCATCTGTCTGGGGGGAAAACCCAGTTATGCCCTTCCGTATTTTGGGCCGTCCACTCAGCGGATGCTGGGGAAAATGGGATTTATGAACTACCTGCGGCCTTCTGTTATTGATGAACGCGGGGGCAATGCCAACCTGGTAGGCGCGGCTGAACTGGCCCGGAGGGCTGCAGGAGTGTGAATTTTAATCCGCTTGTTCTTATGCCTGTATATTTGCCCATTCTGCTGGGCTATATTGCCCGGAAAACAGGAACCTTCCCGGAAGAGTACGCTCCCGTTATCCGGCAGTTCTGTCTGAAAATAACCATTCCTCTTCTGGTTTTTACCCAGATGGCAACTCTTGATACACATCTTCTTACTCAGATTCTGCCTTTGGCTCTGGCTTTACCTTTCTGGATGCTCCTGCTCTGGGGGGCCGGAATGCTCCTGACAGCTCTGCCGCGTTTCAGTTCCAGACGTGTGGAAACTGTACTGGTTATTGTTCTGGGCAACATTGCGTATATAGGCTGGGCTGTGTGTGATATTGCCCTGGGTGAACCTGGTCTTGTCCGCAGTATTATGTTTGCGGTTCTGCTCTGGCCGGTAACCATTTTTCTGGCTCTTCTGACGCAGCTTGTTGTCAGTTCTTCTGAAGACAGGCAGAAGGCGGCCTTTCGTACAATAAAAACAGGACTGCCGCTTCTTGCGGCTTTTGGTTTGGGGCTGGGGTTGTCCCTGACGGATATTGCGCTGCCGGATTTTCTGATGGACACGTTAAGTGTTTTTGGTCATATGACTACGCCGATTATTCTTTTTGGAGCAGGTTTATCGGTGAGTTTTAAACTGAAAGATGTCAGGATGATCCCGGTTCTTATTATCCGGCTGATTCTGGGGCTGGGAGCGGCTTTACTGACGGTAACCCTGTTTAGATCTCTGGATGAAATGAGCCGGACTGTTATATTGATGGTTTCTCTGATGCCTGTGGGCGTCAACGCGCTTATAGTGGGAGAAATGCTGGAACTGGATGAAGGGTGGATCGCCGGCGCAATAACACTTTCCACGCTGGCTGCGCTTATTACTATTCCGCTTCAGATATCGTCCAGGCTGATAATGCCGTAACGCAGAGCGACAATGGCGGCCTGGGTACGGTCTGTTACATCCAGTCTTGTGAACAGGGCGCTGGCGTAGTTGCGGACGGTTCCTTCCGAAAGGTAGAGTTCCCGGGCAATATCAGCGTTGGAATAACCTTTCGCTATTAATGTCAGAATCTGTTTTTCCCTTGGCCTGATGTCGGGTGCCGATGAGAGCGGCTGCCGGGTTATGGTTCCGGCTGCCATGGCCAGCATTTTTCCGGCTACTGAAGGGTCTATAAATGTTTGTCCTTTCAGCGTTCCTTTAACAGCGTCTATCAGATTCATGCGCGGGGTATCTTTTAGAATGTATCCGGAAGAACCGGCATGAATGGCATCAATAACCCACTGGTCATCATCGTAGGTTGTTAGAATAATTATTTTTGTATCCGGGTAGCGGGAACGGACTTTTCGGGTGGCCTGAATGCCGTTCATTACGGGCATTTTAAGATCCATCAGTATAAGATTCGGCGGATTATCCGGGTTTATGCGTTTCAGCAGTTCTTCACCGTTGGAGGCCGTGGCTTCTACTGATATTTCCGGATCGGTTTCCAGTATGGTTTTCAGACCTTCCCGGACAATTTCCTGGTCGTCGCAGATTATAACTCTAATCATGTTCTTTTTTCCATTCAAAAAGAATTTGTGTACCTTTGCCTGGACGGCTGTTTATCTGTACAGTGCCGCCCAAAGCGGCTGAACGTTCTTTTATACCCCACAATCCGTAACGGTCGTCAAAAGACGGCTGGTCTGCGTTGAATCCCCGGCCATTATCTTCTACATACAGAGTCAGCGACTCTGAACTGCCTTCCAGTTTTATTAAGGCTTCCCGGGCATGGGAATGGCGTACAATATTTTCGAGGGCTTCCTGGGCAATGCGGTAAACATTTTCTTCCAGGTTATCGTCCCAGTCGGGGGTATTTTCCGGAAGTTCCGTTTGAATTTGGACGTTTCCCCTTTCTCCTGCGTCCTTTGCCAGCTGCGCGACGGCCTGAAAAAGTCCCAGATCTTCCAGCGGGCTGGCCCGGAGAGCCTTAAGGGTACGCCGGGTTTCATGCAGGCCGGTTCGGATGGTCTGCCGGGCTGTATCTATCATGTTTTTCAGGTTTGTGTTATCGGGTTTTATGATGGTATCGACCGCTTCCAGCTGTATGGCCAGACCGCTGAGAGTATGGGCCAGAGTATCGTGCATGTCCCGGGCAATGCGGTTCCGCTCACGGCTGACCGCCAGGCGTTCGCTGGCGTGGGCGTATTCCTGGAGTTTCCGGTTGGCTTCTTCGAGCATTTTCTGTTCCTGTCTCTGGTGGTTGCGGAGTTCGGTAATCATAAAACCAACTGCGGCCAGTGCGGGAATACGGATAAGAGACGCGTTGAAAGCACCGAATATCTCTTCTGTAATTCCGCCGTTGACCAGAAATATAAGAAGAGGATCGAGTAAACCAAGAACCACAAAGAAGAGGAAAACAATGGGGTAACGGTAATTCCACGCAGTGGTTATCAGAGGGAAAATGAGCAGAATGGTTACTGTCATGGTATCGTCAAGAGTGTTGATGGGAATGCCCGCGTTCAGCAGGGCCCGGTATTTCGCGTTAATTATGGCAATGGGAATAAGGGATGCCGCGGCCAGTACCGGAGGGAGAAACCAGCTTTTCAGCCGTTCTTCCAGACGGGGTATGGTCAGATAGATGAAAATAAAGGTGTAGGTTATAAAAAAAAGGAGCATGGCACGGCGGCTGACAGGATCGCCTGCAGCCAGAGGGGCCGGGATCATGAGGAACAGAATAAATACAAGCGCCACTCCGCCGGAAAAATATTTGAAAATACGGATAAGGTTCTGGTCTGTGTTATTGTATGTTTTTTTCATATTGCGTGTACCAAATTGTTAGAATAATAGCATAAAAACTGCCGGAAATGCGATATTTGTGACGTTTGTCACTATCGATTGTGATAACTGACCTGTGGTCAGAAGAAAAATAATGGCATACATTTATTCCAGCGGGAGCAACGCTGCGGAGGGGCCGCGAAACATTGTTTCGTGCCGCGGCGGGGGCTCCCTGCTTTTTTTATAATTGTTTTGTATCTGCCAGTGTGCTGATTTTGTTCTTCCCGGCCGTTTTAGCCCTGTACATGGCTTCATCGGCCGCGTTGATGAGTGTTTCTGAATCGCGGCCGTCATTCGGATAAAACGAAACACCGATACTGGCTGTTACCTGGAGAGTGTTTTTTTCATAAATAAAAGGTTTCGAGATATTTTTCAGAATCTGTTTTGCCAGCCTGGTTCCCTTGTCCGGTGTGCAGTTATCGGTCAGTATAACCAGAAATTCATCTCCGGCAAGACGGCCTACCGCATCCGTGGCACGTATTTTTTGGGAAAGAGAGCTGGATATTCTCTTCAGCAATTCATCGCCGGCTCTATGTCCGCAGTTGTCGTTAATGTTTTTGAAGCCGTCCAGGTCAATAAATAAAACAGCCAGAGCTGTGTCGTAGCGTCTGCAGCGCACCAGTTCCTGATTCAGCCGTTCAATGATGCGTGCCCGGTTAGGCAGTCCTGTAAGGGAATCGTGAGAAGCAATATAGGCTATCTTTTCGTTGGCTGTAATGAGATTCTGGTGTGTTTCGGCATTGGAGAGAGCTACGGCCAGAAAGCCCGCCAGGGCCTGTAATATTTGTAAATGCCGGTCCATGTAGCGGTTCTTCTGCAGTGATGCTATGCCCATTAAGCCGATAATCTGTCCTTCTATCTGCAGGCGGACAATTATACAGGACTGAATATTGTTGTTGTTAAAGAGCCCCAGGGAAGAGTTGGTGTAGGCGTATGCTTCCTCCCGGCTGTTAACAATAATGTCTTCATTGTGATGAATAACCCAGTAGGCAAGACTCTTGCCGTGATGAATCTGCATTTTGATTGATTTCAGCTGTTCATCCAGTTTAAAAAGATAGCGGATATCCAGCTCATTATTTTCCCTGTTGTACAGACCTATATACAGAGACTGTAAATCAAGGAAACGTCTGAGCTGATTATGCAGAATTTCGGCAATATCATTGGGGTTGAGTGAAGAGGTTATCTTTTTGGCTATTTCGGATACGGCCCTGAGTTCCCGGATAACTTCTTCCTTCTCATAATGGATCTGCTTGAGATGCTCCGAATACTGTTTCCAGGAGGCCATTTCCTCTTCCAGTCTGTTAATTTTCCGGTTTTGATTCCATATATCTGCTTTCATGCCGGAGTTATCAGCCAGTACTTCGCGTTCCAGCTGCCGGACTTCTTCCAGGTAGTTCAGAGCTGTTTCCAGTTCTCCCTTTTTTCTGTAGAGACGGGATAGTGCGTCACCGCTTTTAATTTTCAGCTGGTGAAAGCTGTAAGTACCGGATTTTTTAAAACATTGACTGAAGTATTCCAGGGCACGTTCTGTCTGTTCCTGTGACTCCAGGAGAAGTCCCAGCTGATAAAGGGTTAGAATTTCGCCCCGGGTAATTTCGTTTTTCCGGCAGTGAAGGAGGGTTCTGTTGAGAAGATCTTCTGCCTGCTGCCAGCGTTCTGTCCGGCTGTAGAGCTCGGCCTGTGCCAAAGTGGAATTATAGCTGAAAAAATGGCTGTTTTCTTTTCCAATACGGGCTGATTCGTCAATCAGGGCTGATGCTTTGGAAATATTATTCCGGTACATTTCAATCCGGCCCATTTCCAGAAGAATATTAACTTTACAATCCTGATTTTCGGTTATTTCATTGAGTTCCAGTGCGGATGAGAGAAATGTCATGCCCTGGCTTGTCAGTCCTCTTTCCGCGTACAGTTTTCCCAGGTGGTACCATGCTAATTCTTCCACATCGTGCAGGTTTGCTTCACTGGCTTTTTCCTGGATGGCAAAAAACATTTCTATACCCGTTTTCTGCTGTCCCGATAAAATATAAGTACCGGCAATGGCCAGATCGTCCAAATGGACTTCCTTATGCAGTTTTTTTTCTTCATGGATATAGCGGGCTTCTTTCAGAGAGTGCAGGGCGGATTCATATTTACCAAGATAAAGGTGCGCCAGGCCCATTTTGTAATAGACAGAAGCCAGACTGCCGGTATTTTTTTCTTTTTTTATTCTTGGAAGAAGAGCCATACCCGACTGCAAAACGTGCTGAGGATTGTCATCAGAAAGACTCATAAAGTCGGAGAACAGGGATTGATAATTACTCATACCCATTACGGATTTTGATTATAACTGAATGATGGTTTTTTTGAAAACCCTTTATTCGGCTTCAAAAATTATGTTTTATTCATAAAAAATCCCATAATAAATACACCGGATAATCCGGCTGTCAGAACCAGTACTGGAGCTCCGGCCAGTCCTGTAACGGCAATTATCCAGGAAGCCAGAGCCGGTCCGCCGAAACCTGCCAGTCCCATGGCAAAACGCCAGAAACTCAGAAACGCTTCCGGATGTTCACGGGGTGCCAGATCGCCGCTGACGGTAAGATTAATACCGGCGCCGGTTGCGTTTCCCAGTCCGGCCAGCATGGAAAAAACAAGCAGTCCGCCCATGGAATGCGCTGCCGGCAGCAACGCCAGAGCCAGGGTGAGTCCCGAGATACATAAAACCGCCGCCGTTTTCCGGCCCAGACGGGTCATAATAATTCCCGAAAGCCAGAACAGAGACGCGTCCACAAGAGCGCCGGCAAAAACAACCAGTCCCACATGCCACTCGCTCAGTCCAAGCACTCCGCCCCAGAGAGGAAAGAGTATTTCCCGGGAAGTTCTGAGAACTGTCAGCATGGCAATGCCGGTTCCCGCTGACAGAATATTTATGCGTTTCAATTTCCAGGTTTGGCCGGCCGTCTTGAGTGAATCGCGGTAAATGAATTTTTTCCTTAATTCTGCCGCGTCTGCCGGTTCTGAGGGCATAAAGATCAGTACAGCGGCCAGCGCCGCTGTAAATATGCCGGCCTGTCCAATGAACAGCGCGTTGTATCCGAGCTGTTCCGCCAGAAATCCCCCCATAAGAGGACCGGCAATATTACCCAGCCGCAGAGAGCCGCCCACAAAAGACATAATGTATCCCCGCTGCTTTCCCCGGACCGTTTGTTTCAGCCAGTTCATGCGGGAAATCCATATAAAGGACGAACCTGTTCCGAAGAGCACGACAGAGATAACAAGAACACTGATATTTGTTACAATTATCCGGAAAATGAGTGCCGCAATACTTAAAATAATACCGGCCAGCATAAGGTTCTTATTACCGAAACGGTGAACCAGATAGCCTCCGGGCAGATCCGCCAGAGCCTGTCCGGCAAACATAAGAGCTGCTGTCAGTGCGGCCAGGGAAAGGGGCGCTCCAAGTTCCCGGGCATAAAGGGGAATAAAGGTGTTCCCCATGGTGGAACCCGCCTGCACCAGAAGAGTTGGAATGAGTACTGTAAAAAAAATACGGCCCTTCAATTGTTCCTCTTTTTGCGCATTGTAAAGAATCTTGATAATTCTGTATAATCCCGCCTGATTTTTTGGTATGCTCCCTGACTGGAATATAGTGTATAATGTCCGAAAAGAGGGAGTTCCTGTTAGTGCCCTCCGGTAAAGAGAGGTGGAAATGATTGTAGTTGTTCCCAGGGAAAACGGTGATTCCAGAAGTGCTCTGGTTCCCGGCGCAGTGAGGAAACTCTGCGCTCAGGAAGATGTGGAAGTTATTGTTGAGTCTAATCTCAGCTCCAACTGGTCTGATGAAGATTTTCAGAACGCCGGCGCGGGAATTGAAACTGACCGCAGTGCGCTGCTGAGCAAAGCTGATGTTGTGCTGCGTATTCATCCCAGCAGCGGTGATGATTTGAAATCCATTCCCCGCGGTGCGCTGCATATCAGTCTGCTTGATCCGTATAATAACCGAGCCCTGGTGGAGTCTTACGCTGCCGCTGGAATAGACGCGGTGAGTCTGGAAATGATTCCCCGGACCACCCTGGCGCAAAAAATGGATGTACTCAGTTCCCAGGCATCTCTGGCCGGATACGCCGCGGTTGTTATGGCGGCGGAACGGATGAGTAAAATCTTTCCCATGATGATGACTCCTGCCGGAACCATTCCTCCGGCCCGTGTTTTTGTTATAGGCGCGGGTGTGGCCGGCCTGCAGGCCATTGCCACAGCTAAACGGATGGGAGCGCGTGTGGAGGCTTTTGATACCCGGCCGGTGGTTGAAGAGCAGGTTCAGTCTCTGGGGGCCCGCTTTCTGAAAGTGGATCTGGGCGAAACCGGCCAGACCAAAGATGGATACGCCAAAGCTTTGACCGAAGAGCAGCTGGCCATACAGAGAGAAGCCATGGCCAAAGCCGTAGCTTCCGCCGATGTTGTTATTACTACAGCCAAGCTGTTTGGCAGAAAGGCTCCTGTTATTGTTACAGCCGATATGATCCGCCGCATGCGTCCCGGTTCTGTTGTTGTGGACCTGGCTGCCGGAACAGGCGGTAATGTGGAAGGTATTGTTGTTGATAAGGAAACAATGGTGAACGGTGTCAGGCTTATAGGCCTTGATAATCTGGCCGGAGAAGTTTCTGTGGATGCCAGTTCCATGCTGGCTTCGAATATGGTTAATCTGCTGGGCCATCTGAAAGAGAAGGATTTCAGCATTGAAGATGAAATTATAGCAGGGTGCATGATTGTCCGTGACGGGCAGGTGGTTCATTCTGGAATATGTAAACATTACAAGGGAGAAAACTGATGGGTATTATGCTGCTTTTTGTTCTGGTCCTGGCTACGTTTCTGGGTTTCGAACTTATTTCCAAAGTACCCAGTCAGCTGCATACCCCGCTGATGTCCGGTTCCAATGCCATTAGCGGAATTACCATAGTAGGGGCTATTATAAGCCTTCTGGGTACCTGGTACGTGCCTGACAACATGCTGCGGACTATTTTGGGTACTCTGGCTGTTACATTTGCGACGATCAATGTTGTGGGCGGCTATCTGGTAACAGACCGCATGCTGGGCATGTTTTCCGGAGGTTCCAAATGATGCCCGAAGCTCTTGTTAACTTTCTCTACATTGTTGCGGCTATGCTGTTTGTTTTTGGATTGAAAATGCTCAGCCGGCCGGCCACGGCCCGGAAGGGAAACCTTGTTTCTGCTGTGGGTATGCTGCTGGCCGTTATTACAGCTCTTTCTTCCGACAGTTTAATTCACTGGCCGTGGATAGTGGTCGGCCTGATAGCAGGAACGGTTATAGGCGCTCTGGCCGCGCGGCTGGTGGCCATGACAGCCATGCCTGAAATGGTGGCTCTGTTCAATGGTTTCGGCGGAATTGCCAGTCTGCTTGTCGGCTGGGTGGAATTTGAACGGCTGCATTCCGAGGGCCTTATTCTGAATGTCCACTGGGGGCAGCTTGTTATTATCGGCGTTACCGTTCTTATAGGTGCTGTAACCTTTACCGGTTCCCTGGTGGCCTGGGCCAAGCTTTCCGGAAAAATAAAGTCCAGACCGGTTTTGTACTCCGGGCAGCAGTTTGTTAACGGCCTGGTTGTTCTTTTGATTCTTGCATCTGTTGTACTGCTGTCCGCGGGGCGGCCTTTAATGTCCGGTTCCGCTTCGCTTTCTTTTCTGACTCCCTACACGTTGATGCTGGTTCTGGGCGGTTTCAGTCTGATCCTGGGTGTGCTGGTTGTTATACCCATAGGCGGCGGTGACATGCCTGTGGTTATATCGCTTCTGAACTCTTACAGCGGAATGGCTGCCTGCGCTGCCGGTTTTGTTATAAAGAACAACGTTCTGATTGTTTCGGGCGCTCTGGTGGGTTCCAGCGGTATTATTTTAACCAACATTATGTGCAAGGCCATGAACCGCTCGCTTTCCAATGTGCTGTTCAGCGGTTTTGGTTCCGGTTCCTCCGGCGGTGGTAAACAAGCTGAAGGATTTACCGGCGAAGCCAAACCGGTTTCCATAGAAGATGCCTATCCTCTTCTGGAAGCCGCGCAGAACGTGCTGATTGTTCCCGGCTACGGTATGGCTGTGGCACAGGCCCAGCATGCGGTACAGGAACTGGCGGCCCTGCTGGAAGAAAACGGTACCGAGGTGAATTTCGGCATTCATCCGGTAGCCGGACGCATGCCCGGGCATATGAATGTTCTGCTGGCGGAGGCCAATGTACCCTATGAGCAGCTGCGGGAAATGGACGCCGTGAATCCCACCATGGAAATGGTGGATGTGGCTCTGGTTATTGGTGCTAACGACGTGGTAAATCCGGCAGCCCGCGATCAGGAAGGTTCGCCTCTGTACGGAATGCCGGTTATTAATGTGGATCAGGCCCGTACCGTTATAGTGTTCAAGCGCTCATTGAATCCGGGTTTTGCCGGAGTGGATAACCCCCTGTTCTTTGCGGATAATACCCGGATGCTTTTCGGTGATGCCAAAGCTTCCATTCAGGGGCTGGTGGCCGAATTTAAAGCCGGCTGATTTGATGCAGTCTGTCTCTGCGGATCAATCTGCGAGTGAAGGCGGAATGTTATACACGCGTTTCAGCACATCTTTGTGCGAAATAATACTTGCCGGAGATGAAAAAGGTCTCCGGCAGCTGCACATGAATACCGGAAGGGCCGGAGGGCACTTTGCTGTTCCCGCGGAATGGCAGAAAAACGACAGTTTCTTCCGGGATACTGTTCATCAGATACAGCAGTTTCTTTCCGGTATTCCTACAGTTTTTAATGTCAGGCTGGCACTTCAGGGCAGCGCGTTTCAGATGAAAGTTTGGAAAGAACTGCAGAGCATTCCCTGGGGAGAGCTGCGCAGTTATGGAGACATTGCTGCGGCCGTTGGGCAGCCCGGGGCTGCCCGGGCCGTCGGCATGGCGAACAACCGCAACCCCATTCCTCTTATTATTCCCTGCCACAGGGTTATTGGCAAAAACGGAAACTTAACCGGCTATGCGCCCGGACTCGATATAAAAGAGCGGCTGCTGGCTCTGGAGGGCCGTTTAGCGCCGGCTATGCGCCCGGGCTCGGCGTAAAGGAGCGGCTGCCGGCCCAGGAGAGCAGTTTAGCGCCGCCCGGTGTTAATCCCTTCAATTATTCGGTTAAATGATCCGCTGGGCCGCATAAGGGCATTGAGCTTGTCCTTGTCCGGCCGGTAATAGCCGCCAATATCCGCCGGCTTCCCCTGAGATGCCAGCATACAGGCAACAACAGCTTCTTCCTGCTTTGCAAGTTCTGCCGCCGGAGAGACAAATATCTCGCGCAGACGGAGATCGTCCTGCTGCGCTGCCAGAGCTTCTGCCCAGTACAGAGCCAGATAGAAATGGCTGGTTCTATTATCCTGTTCCCCGCACTTCCGTGAGGGCAGCCGCCCCTCATCAAGAAGACGGCCTACAGCTTCATCCAGAGTGCGGCTCAGAACCAGGGCCGCCTTACAGTCCATCTTTTCGGCCAGATGTTCATACGACACTCCCAGAGCCAGAAATTCCCCCAGAGAGTCCCAGCGCAGATGATTTTCCTCCAGCAGCTGCTGAACATGTTTCGGCGCCGAACCTCCCGCGCCGGTTTCAAACAGGCCCCCTCCTGAGAGCAGGGGAACAATGGAGAGCATCCGGGCGCTGGTTCCCAGTTCCAGAATGGGAAACAGATCCGTCAGATAATCCCGAAGGACATTACCGGAAACCGAAATTGTATCCTGACCGTCCCGGGCCCGTCTGAGCGCCTGCCGGCAGGCCTCCTCCGGCGCCGCAATGGAAATATCCAGTCCGGCCGTGTCCATTTCTGCCAGATACATCCGCACCCTCGCGGTGAGCAGCCTGTCGTGAGCGCGCTTCTCATCCAGCCAGAAAACAGCCGGAGTTCCCTCAGCTCTGGCCCGCTGAACCGCCAGTTCCACCCAGTTCCGTACAGCATTGTCTTTGGTCTGGCACATGCGGAAAATATCTCCCTCTTCCACCGGCTGTTCCAGCAGGACACGGCCGTCGGAACAAACCGCCCGGATAACCCCGTTCCCCGGCGCCAGAAATGTTTTGTCATGTGAACCGTACTCTTCGGCCTTACCTGCCATTAAACCGACATTGGACACCGAGCCCATTGTTGCCGGATTAAAAGCGCCGTTTTCCCGGCAGAAATCAATAACTGCCTGATACACTCCGGCGTAGGAGCGGTCGGGAATAACCGCCTTCATATCGTGCAGCCGTCCGTCCGGTCCCCACATTCTTCCGCCGGACTTAAAAGCCGCCGGCATGGAGGCGTCAATAATAACATCGCTGGGGACATGCAGATTTGTAATACCTTCATCGGAATTGACCATGGCCGGAGCAGGGCCCGCCTCAAGGCAGGCCTTCAGATCAGAGAGCAGCATGTCTTTCTGCGCGGCGTCTTCCAGCTCTTCCAGGCGGGCCGTTAAAGCTGCCAGACCCAGTTCCGGCTTTACTCCCAGCTTATTGAGCAGAGTTTCATGTTTCTGAAAAAAATCTTCCAGAAAGACAAAAACCGCCTCACCGAAAATAACCGGATCGCTTACCTTCATCATTGTGGCTTTCAGGTGAATGGAAAACAGCACGCCCCGGGCGCGGGCATCGTTTTTTTGCTCCCGCAGAAAATTCCGCAGTGCTTTGCGGTTCATAACCGCCGCATCCAGCAGTTCGTTCTTTTCCAGCGGGGCCGTTTCCCGCAGAATCTGTATGGCTGCCGTGTTACCGTCCGCGACTGCCGCGTTACCGTTTGCCGTGGCCTCAGCTTGTGTGTCCCCGGCGCGTGTATGGGCGCCGCCTGAACAGCTGCCCGCGCCGTTCTCAGCGCCGTCCCTTATAAACTCAATCCGGAAATCGGAAGCTTCATTCAGCAGACAGCTTTTCTCTGAAGCGTAGAAATCACCAAAAGACATACTGGAAACATGAGTAGCCGAAGCAGAACTCCACCCGTCCATGGCGTGAGGATTCTTCCGCGCGTAACGCTTCACCGCCGCGGCCGGACGCCTGTCCGAATTGCCTCCGCGCAGTACCGGATTAACCGCGCTGCCCATTACCTTTTCAAAGCGTCCGAGAATCTCCTTCTCTTCAGGCGCAGAGGCCTCAGCGGGAAAATCAGGAACAGCAAAACCGGCCGCCTGAAGCTCCTTGACAGCCGCCTGAATCTGGGGAACCGACGCGCTGATATTCGGCAGTTTTATAATATTGGCCTCTTTAGACTTCACCAGACGGCCCAGTTCCGCCGGACCGTCAGGCACCCGCTGCTCTTCCGGCAGAAAATCAGAAAAAGCAGCCAGAATACGCCCGGCCAGCGAAATATCGCAGGTTCTCACATCAATACCCGCCGCCCGGCTGAAGGCCTGAATAACAGGCAGCAGGGAATGCGTGGCCAGCATGGGAGCTTCGTCGGTATAAGTGTAGATAATTTCATGTGCCAAGGCAGTACTCCTGTGTTGTAATGCCGCATTATCCGCCGAAGAGTGATTTATGGGAAGCAGCCGCAGGCACAGGCAGCCCCAAAAGTGCCGGCCCAGACCGTCTGCCGAAAGCGGCCAGGTCAAAGCAGCGCCCGGCCAAAGCAGCCGCTCATACCCTTGACCCTCACCGGCACTGAGACATAATAGACAAATGGAATACCGTATAGAAGAACTCATATCCGCCGCTGACATCAGCAGCAGGGTAAAGGAACTGGCCGTCCGTATTGAAAACGACTACCGGGGCAAACAGGACATTGTGCTTGTCGGACTGCTCCGGGGTTCGGTTGTCTTTCTTTCCGATCTGGCCCGGGCCATCAGTCTGGAAGCCAAAATGGACTTCATGGTGGTTTCCAGCTACGGCAACAGCACCGTTTCCTCACGCGACGTCCGCATAGACAAGGATTTGGCCGAAGACATTCGGGGACTGAACGTTATTCTGGTGGAAGACATCATTGACACCGGGCATACCCTTGCCAAAGTCCGCCAGATGCTCCTGCTCCGGGAACCCGCGTCTCTTACCATCTGCACCCTTCTGGACAAACCCGACCGCCGCGAAACAGAAGTGCCCGTCGACTACGTCGGCTTCAAAATCCCCGATGTGTTTGTTATCGGCTACGGCATCGACTACGCCCAGAA
>PDWI01006705.1_pt1 | contig 14350 bp, 10 predicted proteins | sample 1430891 | NCBI WGS metagenome assembly PDWI01 (sample SAMN01162508, study PRJNA174530) | Oral metagenome, whole genome shotgun sequencing project. | biome: Marine environment; feature: Marine mammal; material: Swab sample of the gingival sulcus; isolation source: swab sample of gingival sulcus...
GGCAATATATCTTCGCTTAAAAAGTGTTTCAATAATATTAGCTCGTGTAGAAGGACGACCAATTCCATTCTCTTTCATCAGTTCTCGCAACTCTTCGTCATCAACTTGTTTTCCGGCAGTTTCCATGGCTCGCAAAAGGGTTGCCTCAGAATAATATTTAGGTGGCTGCGTCTGTTTTTCTGCCAAATCAGGTTGATGTTCTCCACTCTCCCCTTTCTCAAAAGCAGGCAATATGACACCCTCGTTGTTATCCTTTTCTTTGGCATAAAGCACACGCCAACCAGCATCAATAATCTGTTTTCCGGTGGCTTTAAAGTCGATATTTTCCACCTTTCCCATTACGGTGGTATTGCTGACTTTACAGTCGGGATAAAAAACAGCAATAAATCTTCGAGCCACCAAATCGTACACCTGTTTTTCTTCATATTTTAATCCCGAAGGCATTACCCCAGTGGGAATAATAGCGTGGTGGTCGGTTACCTTTTTATCGTCGAATACCTTTTTCGATTTTCGGATTTTATTTTTTAACAACGGCTCAATAAAATTCTGATAAGGCGTTAATTTTTGCAGAATTCCCGGCACTTTCTTATAAATATCATTGGAAAGATAAGTGGTGTCCACACGCGGATAGGTGGTTAATTTCTTTTCATACAAACTTTGAATAATTCGGAGCGTATCTTCTGCCGATAAATTTAATTTACGATTACATTCCACCTGCAAAGCCGTTAAATCGTACAATCTGGGTGGTTGTTCTTTTCCGCTTTTTTTTTCAACCGAAACAATTTCGAATGGTGCTGTTTTTATCTGTTCTAAAAAGGCAAGTCCCTCTTCCTTTTTATCGAATCGCCCTCGTGCAGCAGAAAAAGCAACTTCTCGATAGACAGTTTTTAATTCCCAGTAAGTTTCCGGTTTAAAATTATCAATCTCTTTTTGACGGTTTACAATCAAAGCCAAAGTGGGCGTTTGTACTCTTCCTATAGATAAAACTTGTTTTCCGTTGGCGTATTTCAAAGTATATAATCGAGTGGCATTAATCCCCAACAGCCAATCGCCAATGGCTCGTGAAGAACCCGCTGCGTATAGTTTATCAAACTCTTCGCCACTGCGTAAATTCTGAAATCCCTCACGAATTGCCTCTTCGGTAAGCGAAGAAATCCATAATCGTTTAATTGGCACTTTGCAATTGGCTTTGTGTAACACCCAACGCTGAATAACTTCTCCCTCCTGACCGGCATCGCCACAATTAATTACCTCAGTGGCGTTGGCAATTAGTTTCTCTAATATTTTAAATTGTTTTTCCACTCCGGAATCGGGAATTACCCGAATACCAAATCGTGGCGGAATAATCGGCAAATCGTTCATATGCCAATATTTCCAATTCAAATTATATTCGTGAGGCTCTTTTAAAGTACACAAATGCCCAAATGTCCACGATACTTGATAACCATTTCCCTCATAATATCCATCGTGTCGCGACTTTGCTCCTAATATTAAAGCTATTTCTCGTGCTACACTTGGTTTCTCTGCAATACATACTTTCATAAGAGTGTTCCTTTCTTTACGTCCGGCAAAATTAAAATTTTTATATAAAAATTCATAACTACTAATATTCCCTTTTTATCTAAAACTATTACCTGCTAAAAAATAAAACTTTTACTTTTATCTTATTACTGACATACGCTAACGACTTTCATTACGAAAAACCTTGCAGATTTTAAGTATAATAGCTAGGCAAAAAAAAAGCTACCTTTAAAAGTAGCTTTTGGAAAATTTTATTGAATAAACTTTAAAAATCAAAATCTTCATCTTTTACGTTCATATCCACACCGCCCACAACGTAAGAACTGATTTCGGTTTCTTGCGGCAATACCTCAACGGTATCGTTTTGCAGCCAGTTGTCCATCCAAGTTAAAGGATTGTTATTTTCCCCGAATATCGGCGATAAACCTATTCCCTTTAATCGTTTGTCGGTTAGGTGCTTCATATATTTTATCAAAACTTTGGCATTTAATCCGATAATAGAGCCTTTTTCGAACAGATATTCTGCCCAACGCATCTCCTGTTCGGCAGCTTCTTTATACATTTTATACACTTCGTCGTCTAACTCCTTGATAATTTCAGAAAAACCCTCGTCTTTATTTTTTCTTAAATCACGAATCATTTTTTGGGTAATGGCAAGATGTTCGTTTTCGTCACGAGCAATAAAACGAATAATTTTTGCATTTCCCTCCATTTTTTTGTTTTCAGCAAAAGCAAACGAACAGGCAAAGGAAACATAAAAACGCACCCCCTCTAAAATATTTACTGACACCAATGCCAGATATAACTTCTTTCTCAATTCGTTTATATCCACATCAATATTTTCTACGCCAATCTGTGCAGCCTGATATTTTATCAGATAGTGATAGAAATCGTTGTAATGGTCGGTAACGCTTCCGGCACGTTCCACAATCATTTCATTTTGCATAATATCATCAAATACCTTTTCAGGATCGGGATATACGTTTTTTATGATATAGGAATAGCTGATGGAGTGAATGGTTTCAAAGAAATCCCAAATAATAATGGCTTCCTCAACTTCGGGCAATGTTACCACTTGACCAAAAGTTAAGAAAGGCGAACGCCCCTGCACGCTGTCCAACAGAATTTGATATTTTATGTTTTCTGTAAAAATAAACGCTTCTTGCTCCGAAAGAGTATTAAAATCGTTAATATCTTTAATGAGCGAAATTTCTTCCGGTCTCCAGAAAAAGCCTAACATTCGCTGCGAAAGTTTTTCGTAAAAAGGATACTTTTGTACATCGTAACGCTGCACATTTTTTCCTGTTCCGAAAAACATTTTTTCTTTTAAGAAATCTATTTTTGCATCGCAATAGATACTGGGTTTACATTGTTTATTCTCTTCCATTGATATTTTATTTTTTTGTGTTTTTATCTAATTTCTTTGCAAAATCTTTTGCGTTTAATGAAGTAACCACTTTTTTACCGGTATCTTTTTCCAATTGTTTTCTTGCCACATTTGCAACCTCTCCGCCTTTTTGTGCCACCTCTTTATTCTCTTGTAAATTTGCAGGTTTCTTTTCTTTCGATATTTCTGTTGTCGATGCTTCTGCCAACATATTTAAAACCAACTCTAAATTGGTCATATTATCTCTTAAATTTTCCTTTTTTAAGTCTTTTAAATCTTTGTATTCACGAGTCGTCATTCCCGACCAAGCTTTGGTTATTTCATCGGTTAAAATAGCATATTCCACTCCTTTTTTTACGCCTCTTAAATCCCATTCGTCGGTTAATTCTTTTCTAACCTCAATACTTTTCAGCCGTTGATTAATCCAATTTACGGAATATCCTTTTTTTAGATAGGTTTCCATAGCTCTATCGAATGCTTTTTCAGGGTCTTCGGTTTCTTCTATTCGTTCGTAACCAACTTTAGCCAACCACATTTTAAAAGGTTCTGCCTTAGGTGACGGAATAGACTGAATTAAGCGAAGTAACTGCTCTGTATCAGCCACATCAGTTTTGTAAAACTTCCCATCTGCAGATTTCATTTTCAGTTGTCCCAAATTATGGGACAACTCACTACCCTCATCTTTGAGTTTTGTTTTTAGTGCATTCCAATACTTTCTTGGTCTTGGACTTCCCGTTAAAACACCAATAACATCTACTATGGAAAAATACCATTTCTCCTGCTCATTATCCCAATGAACACGAATACTTTGCTCTTGAAATAATCTTATGGCTGTTTCTTTTTTCATAATTTTAAGGTTGATATTGTACTATACCGAGCAAGCACCACCTTCACAACCACAATCGTCTAATTCTAAGACTTCTGCTGTTTTATTTTCACCGTCTTCTTGTGCCTGCTGTTGCGATACTTCACCTGAATTATCGTTACTATTCAAATAGTACAAAGTTTTTAAGCCATATTTATAAGCTGTGCTTTCGTGGCGGATTAAATCACGCATCGGTACTTTATTATCAGGATATTTTGAAACATCATAATACATATTTGTACTTATACTTTGGTCTAAAAACTTTTGGAATATAGCCACAAATTTCAAATACTCCTCGTTATCGATATCCCAAGCCAAATCGTAATTGTCGGCATAAGTATCAAATCCGGGAACTAACTGCTTTAAAGGTCCGTATTTGCTTACTTTGGCAATTAACAGTTTGCGAATAGGGTCGATACCCGGTGTGGAATTCGACACAATAGAGCTGGAAGCTGCCGGCGGAATAGCACTTAATGCTGAATTTCGCAATCCTGTATTACGAACCAATTCACGCAGGTAATTCCAATCGCATTTTAAATGGTTTGGAACAATTTCGTCCATATTTTTCTCGTAGGTGTCAATGGGGAAAATATTATCGGAATATTTTGTACGGTTATAGTATTTGCAAGCACCTTTCTCTTTTGCCAACATAGCAGAAGCCTTAATTAAGCCATACTGAAAACGCTCTGCATATTCATGTATAATAGCTCTTGATTTGGCATCATAGAATTTTAAATTGTTTTTTGCCAAAAAGTTAAATACATCAGACAAACCAATACCTAAACTTCGGCGATTCTTTGTCGATTTTTCCGCCACTTTAACAGGATATTCCTGATAATCGATTAACTCATCTAGAAACCGCACCAATAAATCGGTTAAATCATCAATTTCATCAATGGTTTCTATTTTACCTAAGTTGATATTACTTAAAATACACATAGCAATTTCACCATCGGTTTTATTCACATCAACCAATGGGTCGGTCGGCAACGTAATCTCCTGACAAAGATTACTCATATAAATATTATCTTTAAAAGAGCTGTGTTTGTTTACGTGGTCGGCATTTAAGATGTAAATCCGTCCTGTTTCGTAACGCTCTTTCAATATGGCAAGATATAACTCGCGTGCTTTTATGGTTTTCTTTCGTACCGAATAATCGTTTTCGAATGTTTCATACATCTCTTTAAATGCTTCGTATTTCGAGCTGTAAAAGAGATTATACAAATTTATCACCTCTTCGGAAGAGAAAAGCGTAATATCTTTATCTTCTTTTACCCTTTCGCGGAACAATCGGTTAAGGGCAATGGAATAATCCATACGTCTTACACGATTTTCATCGTTTCCTTTATTGTTTTTCAACTGAATAAAAGTTTCTATTTCCCAATGGAAAAACGGAACAGTTGAGGTAGAACCGCCGCCGCGAATGGAATTCTGCGTAAAACTTTTGGTGGTTGCTTCAAACATTTTAAGAAAAGGCACCAAGCCGGTATGTACCACTTCTCCGCCGCGAATTTGAGCGTCAATACCTCTGATTCTTCCAAAATTCAGCCCGATTCCGGCACGCTGAGCAGTATAATAACCCACTGCGGTATTCGAATTCATAATCGATTCAATGGAATCGCCCACATCTATTAAACAGCAGGAACTGAACTGACGCAGAGGAGTTCGCACACCTGCCATAATCGGCGTAGGCAGACTTATTTTAAAAGTAGATAATGCATCGTACAACCGCAAAACATAATCGCGGCGAACTTTTTTGTCGTAGTTCATAAACATAAACATTCCAATCAGCATAAATGCCTCTTGCGGAGTTTCGTATATCTCGCCTGTTTTTCTATCTTGCAAAAGATATTTATCCACCATTTGGCTTAACCCTGCATAGGAGAAATTAAAATCCCTGTCGTAATCAATTTTCTTACTCAGATAGATAATATCCTGCGTGGAATATTTCGACAATAATTTTTTATCATAAATTCCCCGATAGATATTGTTCTTAATTAAATATTCAAAAGGAATGGGAACTTCCTGCTTATACACTTTCTTGCGTAAATCCATTAACAGCAATCTTGAAGCGACGTACTGATAATTAGGTCGCTCTTCGGAAATTAAATCAGCTGCCGAACGTATCATCACTTTTTGGATTTCGGCAGTGGTCATCCCTTCGTAGAATTGCAATTTGGAGTTAATTTCGATGTCTGAAACAGAAACATTCTCATAACCGTTACAAGCCCACTCTACCGCCTCGTGAATCATTGCAAGATCTATGGGAGCTCTTGTTCCATCTCGTTTTATTACGTGTATTTGTTCCATTATGTTAGTCTGTTATATTTGGTATGTTTTTATCATTAAAGTTTGTTTTATCCAATACTATTTCCGGATTAAAAGCCTGCGTTTTATAATGTGTTTTAAACCTGTTTTTCAATTGCTCGATATCTGCTTTGCTGTGGTATCCTTTTATTACCGTTGTTCTAAACTGGTAATCTATCTCTGACTGTTCAATACAGTCGATTGATTGTAAAATATTGTTGAACAAAAGGGTACTAACCTCTTTTCCTATAATACTTTTATATTTTTCAGGTTGAAGCAGATGTTTAATATCCATTGCTACAAAATCGAGCAAATTTTGCTGATACAATTTTTTTAGCATTTCAGGATTAGAACCATTTGTATCTAATTTTACTTTTAATCCTTCCTTTTTTATACGTTGAATAAAATCCGGTAAATCGCTATGCAGAGTAGGTTCTCCCCCGGTTATACAAACCGCATCTAAAAGTTTGCTGTACTTTTTGATATAGGAGAGAATCTCCTCATTACAATAGGGTTTTTCAAATAATTCAGGTAATACCAATGATGGATTATGACAATATCCACAGCGAAAATTACAGCCTTGTGTAAACACAACAGCTGTAATATTTCCCGGATAGTCAATAAAACTCTGCTTTTGAAAACCGGCAATTCTCATTATCTATTTGTTGTCTATAACGATGCCTTTTATTTTTTTATCTAACAACTTTCTGTCGCCAAATTCGGTTCGTTTTCCATCGTTCCATTGATCCACCGGACGCAAATATCCTACAATTCGGGAATACACTTCGCAACGTACCTCTTTTTGTTTTTCGGCACACTTCGGACAAGTTTTATGTTCGCCGTAAATATATCCGTGTTCGGGACAAACGCTAAATGTCGGCGATAGTGTGAAATAAGGTAGTTTAAAGTTGCTGCAAACCATTTTCACCAACTGTTTTACCGACTCGGCAGGCAACTGGCTTTCTCCTACAAATGTGTGGAATACGGTTCCTCCGGTATATTTTGTCTGCAAATCATCTTGCAATTCGAGAGCTTCAAAAATATCATCGGTAAAACCTACCGGCAACTGACTTGAATTGGTATAATATGGTGCAGCACCACAACTTCGTACATTGTTCTCATTAGCGGTAATAATATCGGGATACTCGGCTTTATCAATTCGTGCCAATCGGTAAGTGGTTCCTTCTGCAGGAGTAGCTTCTAAATTATAGATATGTCCTGTTTCTTCTTGGAAACGCTGTAACACATTTCTCATAAAATCCAATATCTTAATGGCATTGGCTTTTCCCTCTTTCGAGGTAATAGTTTGTCCGTAAAAATTTAATAAACATTCGTTCATTCCCACAATTCCAATGGTGGAGAAGTGATTGTTCCAATACGCTCCGTTGCGTTGATGAATTTTTCTTAAATAGAATTTAGAGTATGGATATAGATTGTTATCGGTTAATTTCTCAATTAATTTTCGTTTGATTTCCAAGCTATTTTTAGCCAATTCCATCAATTTTTCAATGCGTTGGAATAACTCTAACTCGTCTTTCGATTCATAGCCAACTCTTGGCAAATTTAAAGTTACCACACCAATAGAACCGGTTAATGGGTTTGCACCAAACAGTCCGCCACCTCTCGATTTTAATTCGGTAGTATCTAAACGTAATCGGCAACACATAGAGCGAACATCGTCGGGCGACATATCGGAATTTACGAAATTCGAAAAATAGGGAATACCATATTTTGCTGTCATTTCCCAAATTGGCTGACGGTATTCATTATCCCAATCAAAATCTTTGGTAATGTTGTAGGTAGGAATTGGGAACGAGAAAAGTCTGCCGTTGGCATCGCCCTCAATCATTACTTCGGTAAAGGCTTTATTGAAAATATCCATTTCGTGCTGATAGTCGCCATATACGGTATCTTTCATTTCTCCGCCAATGGTTACAGCAAGATCTTTCATATTGTTTGGTACCACCAAATCGAGCGTGATATTGGTAAAAGGTGTTTGGAATCCCACACGGGTAGGGATATTCATATTGAACATAAACTCTTGAAGAGCCTGTTTAACTTCTTTAAAACTTAAATTATCTTCTCTGATAAACGGAGCCAGATAAGTATCGAAATTAGAGAAAGCCTGAGCTCCTGCGGCTTCGCCCTGCATGGTGTAAAAGAAATTAACGATTTGTCCTAATATGGTTCTAAAATGTTTGGCGGGTTTACTTTCCACTTTTCCGGGAACGCCTTTAAAACCAACATTTATTAACTCTTGCAAATCCCAGCCCACACAATACACGCTTAAAAAACCTAAATCGTGAATATGTAATTTTCCTTTTTTATGGGCTTCGCCAATTTCTTTAGGATAAATTTTATTTAACCAATATTGAGCACTAATAATAGTGGAGATGTGTTGATTCATTCCTTGCAAAGAGTAGGTAGAGTTGGCACTCTCCTTTATTCTCCAATCGTTATTATTGATATAATCATCAATCATATCAACATTTGAAAACATCTCTTTTACATTTCGCAACTCTTCGTGCTGTTTTCGATAGATAATAAATGCTTTTGCTGCCTTAAACTTTTTACGGTTAAAAAGCTCCACTTCTACCAAGTCTTGAATGGTTTCAACTTCGGCTTGCGTATCGGTAAGTTGAGCAACTACCGATTTTGAAATTTCTTCAGCTAAATTTCTGTCTGGTTCATTTACACTTCTTAGAGCCTTAAATACGGCAAAAGTAATTTTATTTCTGTCAAAATCGACAATTCTGCCATCACGTTTTTTTACTTTCAACATTTTTTTGGATTTATTTGTTTATGATTTTTATATATTAAATATCTGATTGAATCTGAATTTATGCTTCTGATTTGAATAAATACGTAAACTTTTAATTTACTGTACCTTAAAGAGTGAGATCGCTATTAATACATTAATAAACAACCACTTAATATTTTCTTGGATTTTAAGAAACTGTTTCAAAAATAATAATTAATTTCAAAATTTTCATAAAAAACAGCTACTTAATTTCATAAAAAAATCAATTTCTTCTGCATCTATTATTATTGCTGAAAAACTTTTTTTACTCCCCAAAATAGACACTATAAACTCTACCTTGCATCCTGTTATTTTTCTTTTTATTGTATAAAAATTTAATATTTTACACACATAATTCACAAGTATAACTAATTTAATAATTATAAAAATGCAATAATGTTTGTTTTGATGCATAATTTTATTTCAAAAAAAGATTATTGCAATTTATTTTTATCAATCGTTTACAAATCGATAAAATATAGAAAAATATTTGCTTTGCATCTCGAATATTACTTACTTTGCAAGTACAAACCGCATCGGTTAGCGATTGTTAAACTCAACAGTTACAACATACCGAGAAAGCTACATACCTGCGAAAGCGGGCTTCAAACCTTCGGGTTGCTTCGGCACAGGAGATACTTGACCAGGTAGGCACTCAAATCCTGTCATATAGGAGTTTAAAATCTCAATAATCGGTGTGGTTTTTTTATTCCGGTTTACTGGCACTATAGGTAGTTCGGCTTTCTTCAAAATTAGGTGCTATTACTTTCCAACAAATTAATTTTACCAAAATACGTTCAGCTTTGTAGCGGTTAATTTTTGCCAATCGACAGAATTTATTCAAAGTAATATGGGAATGTTGTTGCAGATAGTCCATTAATAAACTTTCGATAGCGGTGTATTCTAAATAGTTTCCCGTAGGTCTGTTTTTACGTTTCCACACTTCCAATAAAATTTTGTTTGCTAACTTGTTTTCGTCGTGTTTACGAACGTATGCCAACCATTTTCCCTCTTCATTTTTTGCATAATGAGGCATTTGTTCCGAATAGGGCACTGTTATTTCTAACACCTCTCTCCCATTAACTGTCCAAATTTTACTTTCGAAAGCAACTTTTGGTTTGCTATAAATTTCAGCAGCTGCTTGTATCATATGAAACTCTTCTTCGACATTGGCTCCCGCAATTTTTCCATTATCTTTTACACCAATCAACAACCTACCGCCATCGGTATTGGCAAATGCCGATAACGATTTGGCAATCTTTCGGGAATCGGTAATACAAAATTTAAAATCTTGCTGTTGATGTTCACCCTGTTTAATTAGTTGTTCTATATAGTGTTCCATAACTATTCTGTAGCTAATATTTTCATTTCGCAACGCTTACAATCGAATTCTAAAGCATAACGACTGTTATTATCTTCTAAAAACAATTTTCGTTTATCGCCTTTTCCGGCTTTATGATGCTTTAAACAAATACCAAAATCGTGTCGCAAACAGTGGCGAGTAACCATTAATAATTTTCCGGCATACGATTTTTGCAGTTCAAATCCTTGTTCAATTTTTGTAACTCCACACTTTTTATAAAAAAGTTCCGAATTCTTGTTGGTTACATTTCCACGATAGGTTAATTGCTGCTGCGGATATTCAGGATAGCTTATTTTTATTGGTTCTGTTTCTGAATCATAAGCATTTAATCGATTTTCTAACAGTTGCTCTAAACAATTGCGACGCAACTCGTTTAATTTTTTTGAAGGAATAAAAGGCACTTGTTCCCCACTTATATTTACATTGAAGACATGAAAAATGGTATCACCCGATTTTTGAAGCTGTTTTTTCATATTACTGATTGCCATTTCGACATTTTTTGCCAATTCAAAATCTTCGGAATATTGTATATTGGCAGCTATTTCGTTTTCATCAATAGCAGTAATATTTAATGTGTTATCGTAGAAATCAACAAATATTTCAGCATCTATTTTTCTAACGGAAGTATCGTTTTTTAACAGTTTTGTAAACTGGTGGTCGTTATTACGAAACAACATTACACCCTGCTGCAAAAGATTAATGTCGTTTGGATAAACCTTATTGTTTACCACATTATTTACCTGAAAGCCTCTCAATATTCCTTTTTTATCGATAAAACATAATCCATCACCATTGTGCAGCTTTTCAGAAGTGGCTACGGTGAAGCTATCGCTATGAATTTTTATCACTTTGCCAATTTTTTTCCCCATGGCTTTTGGGGTATTGTAATTGGCAATATTGTTGGTTCTTCCGTTAAAAAAATAGTTGGTATAACCTCTGTTAAAAGTTATATCGGGGTCGGGAACAAAACCAATTTTTGTACTTCCCGAAGACAACTTTTCGATACTTTTGTTGTGCTTTAAAAAGTTGTCGATATTTTTGCGATAATGACTTGTAATATTTTTTAAATAGGTACTATCTTTTAATCGTCCTTCAATTTTTAGAGAACAGATACCGCTATTTATAATTTCCTGTAAATGAGACGATAGGTTTAAATCTTTTAGCGAAAGCAAATATTTATCTTTGGCGAGAATATTACCTTGTTCGTCCACCAAATTATATTTCATTCGGCAGGCTTGACTGCAAGCTCCGCGATTTGCCGAACGTTTTGTAGTGGCTTGCGAAAAATAGCATTGTCCGCTTAATGATACACACAAAGCACCATGAACAAAATACTCTAACTCACAGGAGGTGTGTTTTCTAATTTCCTGTAATTGCCTTAACGACAGCTCACGAGCTAAAATAATTCGTTTAAAGCCCACCCTTTCGAGAAATTGTATTCGTTCTAAATCGTAATTGTGTGTTTGAGTGCTGGCATGTAATTCAATGGAAGGAAGATTCATCTCTAAAATTCCCAAATCTTGAATAATTAAAGCATCAACGCCAATATTATAAAGTTGATGAATAAGTTTCTCGGCTTCTTGTAATTCATTATCGTACAAAATGGTATTGAATGTAACATACACTTTTGCCCAATATTGATGAGCATATTTAACCAAATCGGCAATATCTTCAATGGTATTTCCAGCTGCGACTCTTGCCCCAAATTTAGGAGCTCCTATATAAACCGCATCGGCACCATAATTAATGGCTGCCATTCCGGTTTCCCTATTCTTTGCCGGAGCCAATAACTCTATTGTTTTCTTTTGCTGCATAAATCTGTTGTTGTGGATGCAAAATTAATAAAATAAAGCATATTATCACGTAACGGAAAATTTAGGGATAATTCCATTGCAAATTACGAATGAATTAAGTACTTTTGTTCTCTGTTTAAAAAACCACACCATTTTATAATAGAGTTTTGTCTTCTAAAATTATTCTTTTCAACAAAACTCATTACTATAAAACATTTATTTTCAACAAATTTATTAAACTTATGTTAGAATACTCTATTTTAGGAACTCCTGTGTTGGAGTGGATTGGATATGCCGCCTCGGTATTGGTATTGGTTTCGTTAACCATGACTTCAATCGTAAAATTACGCTGGTATAATATGGCTGGTGCTGTTTTGTTTTCAACCTACGGATTTTTAATTGATGCTTATCCGGTTGGAATTATGAACTTTTTATTGGTTTGTGCTAACCTCTACAATTTAATGAAAATCTATCAAAGAAAAGAAGATTTCCAGCTATTTAAAATCAAAGACAATAAAGAATTACTAAATCATTTCTTGGATTTTTATGCCAAAGATATTGCAATATATTATCCTGATTTTAAAGCCAACAGCAATCAAATTGCCATGTTTGTACTTCGTGATATGGCTGTTGCAGGTATTTTTATCGGAACAATTGACAAGAACAATTTGTTTATTGATTTAGATTATGCTTTACCACAATATCGCGATAACAAATTGGGAATTTATTTGTATAAAAAATTATATGTTGCTTTAAAAGACAAACAAATTGACACGGTTTATTGCAACACCGATAATAAAACCAATAATAAGTATCTTCGTAAAATGGGATTTTCGCCCTGCAAAATTAATGGCGAAGAAATGCTGACCAAATCTCTTATAAATTAATTTGTTATACAAAAATATGTTACTAAAGCCTTTTCTTTTGAAAGGCTTTTTTTGTATCTTGTAACAAAATTGTAAGCATCTCTGCAATGACGTATAGGATTTTGTATAAAAGCTTTTGATTTTTGTATTCTAAATTTTCACATAAAAAAGAATACAAAATGATTTTTAGTTGTCAAAAACTACACGCTTTTATTTTTATCACAAGCCGGTAGATATTATTCACATTATCAGATGTGATAACGAAATTTAATATAAAAAAAGTCCTGCAAAATGTTGATTTTGCAGGACTTAGTAGTTTTTGACAGCCTTTTGGATTTTAATATCTACGGAGAGAAAAGGATGACTCCTTACTGCGTTCGTCGAAAACATGTTACGAACCCCTATTTGGGGTTCTCATCCCATAAAGTCTACCTCATAAAAAAAGCACCTTAGTATTTTAACTAAAGTGCTTATATTCAGCGGAGAGAGAGGGATTCGAACCCCCGGTACGTTGCCGTACAATGGTTTTCAAGACCACCGCATTCGACCACTCTGCCATCTCTCCAGTAAATCTATTTGTACCGCTATTGCGATAACGAGTGCAAAAGTAATATAAAAAAACAGTATGCCAAATATTTTCCAATCTATTTTTTTACTTTTTCACCTAGATTGTGCAGCTACATTTATTTATCTTATATTTTACTCCTTGATTCGCATTATTAATTTTAAATTTTACTCACAGTTATAATTCTAAATGTATTCGCATTAATAGTCAGCTTTATATGATGCTTATGGTTGGATACATAAAAATTCTTTCCTATCCTCTCAAAAAAAGTGATATCTGTTTCCTGCAAAACCTGTAAAAGCAATTTTTCTATTTCCTTTTTAGAAAGGTTTAGGCAGAGCTTTTTATTAATTCTGTCATAAACCAAATCTGTAAAACAATGCTTTTGAATTATTTCCTCTTTGTTTATACTCACTCTACATTTCTTTTATGTTTATTAATTTTCTTTATCGCCCAATCGTAATGGCTCGATGTGGCTGAAACACAATAACTGCCAACACAGGTAGTGCCGATCCACGCAAAATATTTATTGGTAAACAGTTCCTCGTTGGTAAACTCGTCAATAATTTTCATTACTTCTTGATGACTGTTCTTAAGCAGCTCTACCGCTTTTTCATAAGGCGTTTCTTGATGTTTTTCCCAAAACTTTACATTCATATCTGCAATGTTTTTAAAAGTGTAAGGTTCAGGCAGAAATTTAACCGCCTCGCCAGATTGATTTTTTGTAACCCAATGAATTAACAACTGATGCCATTCGTACAAATGCACCAATACATCTCTTACTTTTTTATCTCTTTGCCAATGTGCTTCCTTTAATTTAGGATTATCAGAAAAATCGAACGCTGTATTAAATGCTTCTTCTGAAAGGGCATCAATGGTTTTC
>PDWI01006956.1_pt1 | contig 14349 bp, 13 predicted proteins | sample 1430891 | NCBI WGS metagenome assembly PDWI01 (sample SAMN01162508, study PRJNA174530) | Oral metagenome, whole genome shotgun sequencing project. | biome: Marine environment; feature: Marine mammal; material: Swab sample of the gingival sulcus; isolation source: swab sample of gingival sulcus...
ATCATGACCACCGAATGTGTCACCCTGACACCTGAAACGGAAATAGCGGTTGCGGCAAAGATGCTCATTGACAAAAAGATCAACGGGGCTCCTGTTGTCGACAACAATAAGGTCGTCGGCATTCTCTGCCAGTCCGATTTGGTCGCACAGCAGAAAAAAGTGACCTTGCCGTCATTTTTTACGCTATTCGATGGGATCTTCCCCCTCTCTTCACCGGAAGAACTGGAACAGGAAATCACAAAGATATCCGCATTGACGGTCGGTGAAGCCATGACTCCGGCTCCTGTTTTTATCGACCCGGAAACCACCATCGAGGATATAGCGACCATGATGGCCAACGAAAAATTATATACATTGCCCGTACTCGAAAACAACAGGCTTGTTGGCGTTGTCGGCAAGGAAGACGTGCTGAAAACCCTTTTACAGAACCAATAACTTCGTGATGCAGCGAACGCTCCACCTGGAAAATGCTCAGGCCACAATCAAGCTGGGCCAATTGCTGGCCCACGCCATGACCGGGGTGGAATGTCCGCCCGCCCTGCTCATGCAGGGCGAGTTAGGGTCAGGAAAGACCACGCTTGTCCGGGGGCTTGTGGAATCATTACCCGGCTCTGACCAGGCGGAAGTGTCCAGTCCCAGCTTCAATATTGTCAATCTGTATCCCACAACCCCACCCGTAGCCCATTTTGATCTATACAGACTCGAAGACATGCCGCCCGACGAGGAGCTATTTGAACGGCTTGAAGACAGGCACACCGTTGTCGTCATCGAGTGGATCCAGTTCCTTGATCGCAGACACTGGCCGTCTGAAGCCATTTTTCTTGAATGGATACCATCGGAAACTGGACGAAGCCTTATCTTTCATGCAATGGGAAAGGTTGCTCGTCAAATTGCCGACACATTGCCGGAACAATTCAACCCTTAAGTAACTATAGCGTAGCGTAACCATGAATATCGTCGTCCAAAAATTTGGTGGAACATCTGTTCGCAATCTCGAATGTCAACGCCAAGTATTGCAAAAAGTGCTTCGCCCGTATCGAAATGGCAACAAAGTCATTGTCGTCCTTTCTGCCATGGCCGGTGAAACCAATCGGTTGCTCAATCTTGCCAATGAATGGTCGGACAATCCTGATCCAGCTGAAATGGATTCAATGGTTTCAACCGGCGAACAAGTCTCCTGCGCCCTTTTTGCCATGCTTCTCAAACAACAAGGCATCAAGGCCCGCTCGGTTTTGGGTTTTCAGGCACCGGTCGAAACCGACGGTTCGTATGGACGCGCGCGTATTGTCAATATTGATGAAGAAAAACTGAAAGCCATGCTTCAGGAATATGACATTTTGGTTGTCGCCGGCTTTCAGGGTTGCAACGACGGGATGCGTATTACCACCCTTGGTCGGGGCGGTTCTGACACTTCGGCAGTGGCTCTTGCCGCCGCAATCCAGGCCGATCTTTGCGAAATATATACCGATGTCCCCGGTGTCTTCACCACCGACCCAAACATGTGCACCGACGCACGAAAAATAGACCGCATCGCCTACGATGAAATGCTGGAAATGGCCAGCATGGGAGCCAAAGTGCTCCAAATCCGTTCTGTCGAATTTGCTAAAAAATATAATGTAACCGTCCACGTCCGCTCAACATTTTCCGAGGAAATGGGCACCATCGTTACGCAGGAGGACGAATCCATGGAATCCGTACTCGTTTCGGGAATCGCTTATGACAAAGATCAGGCCCGCATCACACTTGTGCATGTCAAAGACACCCCCGGTGTTTCTGCACAGGTTTTCTCGCCCCTTGCCGAACAAAAAATTCTTGTGGACATGATCGTCCAGAATCCAAGTAAAGACGGCTTGACCGATATAACGTTTACCATCCCCCGGGCCAATGTCGATCAAACAATTGAGATAATAGGCAAATTAAAGGATGAAATCGGATATGAGGAGCTACGAAGCCACATCAATGTCTCCAAGGTCTCGATTATCGGCGTTGGCATGCGCAATCATTCAGGAGTGGCCTCCAAGGCGTTCCAAGCACTTGCCGATGAGAATATCAACATCCTGATGATCAGCACCTCTGAGATCAAGGTCACCTGCCTTATTGACGACAAGTATACGGAACTGGTCGTGCGGACACTGCACAAAACATTTGATTTGGAAGAAGATGACCCCACAAGACATCATGAGAACAGTCACGATATATGATACCACGTTGCGCGATGGCGCACAGGCAGAAGAGTTGAACCTGACCACTGCGGATAAAGTCCGTATAGCACATAAACTTGACGAGTTAGGCATCCACTATATCGAAGGCGGTTGGCCCGGAGCCAATCCAACCGATCAGAAATTCTTCGATGAAATACAGTCGCATACCTTTGAGAACGCCCGATTAACGGCCTTTGGTTCCACGCATTTAGCCAAGTCCACGCCAGAGTCCGACCCGGTTCTGGCTGGACTTTTGGCAGCGGAAACCGCTGTCATCACCATCTTCGGCAAAGCATGGGATTTACATGCGACAACGGCACTGAACATCTCCCTTGAGCGCAATCTGGAGCTTATTTTCAACAGCATTGCCTATCTCAAGGAAAGGGTCGACGAAGTCATATTCGATGCGGAACATTTCTTCGACGGATACAAGAACAACCCCAGGTATGCCTTGGCGACGATCAAGGCCGCTCACGAAGCCGGAGCAGCCCGGTTGACCCTTTGTGATACCAATGGCGGGATGCTCACCCATGAACTCAATGAAATATTTACGGCGGCCCGACAAACCCTGCCCGATGCCCAATGGGGTATTCACACGCACAATGACTCCGAATTGGCGGTAGCCAACTCACTGGAGGCAGTCCGACTTGGTGCCTCTCAAGTACAGGGAACCATCAACGGATACGGGGAACGTTGCGGCAATGCGAACCTCTGTTCGATCATCCCCAATCTTGAGCTAAAGATGGGGATCACCACTATTGGACAGGAAAACATGCAACGCCTTCTCAACACGTCCCACTATGTGAGTGAAACGGCCAATCTCCGGCCATTTATGCGCCAACCCTTTGTCGGAGCCTCGGCGTTCGCCCACAAGGGGGGCGTACATGTTTCGGCAATCGTGAAAGATTCCCGCACATACGAACACGTACCGCCGCACACCGTCGGCAACGAACAGCGCGTCTTGCTCTCTGACCAAGCCGGAAAATCCAATATTCTCTTCAAGGCCAGGAAACTCGGCTACGACCTTGGTCCGGACGACCCGACAGTCGGTCGCCTGCTCAAGGAGTTAAAGCAAAAAGAAAGCATGGGGTATGAATACTCCGTAGCGGACGCTTCCTTTGAGCTCATGCTTCGTGAGGCGTTGGGCAAGCCACTCAACTATTTCCGTTTCCGAAACTTTTTCGTTGTCGATGCCAAGCGTGAGGAAGATGCTGAACCGTTTACGGAAGCGACTGTTATCGTAGACGTCAAGGGACAGGTCGAGCATACGGCCGCCACAGGCATGGGGCCGGTCAACGCCCTTGACCGCGCTCTTCGCAAAGGTCTGGAACGATTTTATCCTGAATTGAACACAGTTCGCCTTCTTGATTTCAAAGTCCGTGTCCTGTCGGGTGCGGTGCGGGACACCGGAGGAACCGCCTCCTTTGTTCGTGTCCTCATTGAATCCGGAGACAAATACGAACGATGGACAACCATGGGTGTTTCCCACAATATCATCGAAGCGAGTTGGCAAGCCGTTGTTGATGCCATTAATTACAAACTATTCCGCGACGACATCAGACGATCCGATACGACCTGATTGTGTATCGCGATGCAAAATGCCCCAAAAGAATTTATCCGGTAAAGCGTCCTTTTATCCATGAGAGCGCGTGTGGCGAAGCTGCCAAAGCAAACGATTGTTCACGCGTTTGATCAGCCAGAAAGCGCGGAAGGGCCAAGCCGCGCTGGTTCCGCTTCAGCCGTCCGCTTCGCTCCCGGCTGACGCGCGGTAAAGGATGCGCCTGTCGGCGCGAAATGTATGATGGAAAAGTACCCTCAAATCGAATGAGTCCCAAAAAGATGGACCGTCGTGACAATAACGCGACGGTCCATTTTCTTGAAACAACGCAACCGATGATGGCTTTGCAAACCCTGTCTGCGGCGACCTACATCATGCTGGCAACTTTTTTTGTCAAGCGCAACAGTTGATTGGTAAACCCGGCTTCATTGTCATACCAGACAATGAGTTTAAGCTGGGTTCCGCCCATAACGCGAGTCAGCGAACTATCCACCACGCCACCGAACGTGGAACCCATGAAATCGACAGAAACCAAGGGTTCATCCGTGTATCCCATGGAATCCGTTACAGCCGCTTTCAAAGCGGCATTGACGTCCTCTACCGAGGTTTCTTTTTTCAGTTCGCAAACGAGGTCTACCAATGAGACATTCGGGGTCGGCACACGGATAGCCATGCCGTCCAGCACACCGTCCAATTCGGGTATGACAAGCCCCACAGCCTTGGCTGCGCCGGTTGTTGTCGGCACCATGTTGACGGCACAGGCGCGAGCGCGACGCATATCCTTGTGCGACCCGTCAAGAATACGCTGACTCATGGTGTAGGAATGAACCGTTGTCATGATGCCGTGCTTGATGCCATAGGCGTCATTAATGACTTTGGCGACAGGAGCCAGACAATTGGTCGTACAGGAAGCATTGGAAATAATGTTGTGCCCAGGCTTGATTAAATCATCGTTTACGCCCATGACGACAGTCAAATCAGCGTTCTTGCCAGGAGCACTGATAAGCACTTTTTTCGCACCGCAGGCAATGTGCTTTTCGCAACTGTCCCGGTCAGTAAATTTACCGGTGGACTCAACAACGATATCGCACCCCAACTCTCCCCAAATCCACTCACCGGGAGCCTTTCGAGTGACCGTGACCTCCTGCCCGTTCATGGTAAAACCCTTTTCCGAGGGCACCACATCCGGGAAACGTCCGTGAACGGAATCGTATTTCAACAGATGCGCCAAATCTTCATTGGAAGCGCGGGCATTGACTGCGACCAATTCAAGATCGTTTTCCGCTGCAAGCAAACGGGCCAGATACCGCCCGATACGTCCAAAACCATTCAAACCGATTTTCATAGCCATTTCAGCTTCCTCCTTCATAGCGGTGCTGCCAGTGTCCCAATTTCAAAGATGGGAACGACACTACCCGTTCAAATACTTTCCCGCAACTCAATTGCCCGAAGGGCGACATCACACCACGACCCTACAGGTAAGACACCGGATATACGTGTGTATCCAATTCACAACTGTCGCCAACTCGTCCCTGAGGGGTGAGGCCGACCAACGAACCGCAGGAGAGGTTGATGATACAGTTCCAAACGGCAGACTGCGGAAAAATACCGCTCTTCAATCAACCGAGATCAGGTATTTTCCCGGCATCTGCGCGCGCACCGCTACCGGCAGACAGTTTCTTTTCCAAGCTATTAAATAATCTGGAGAATGTAAACGTCAGCACCAAATAGATACAGCCTGCTCCCACAAGGAACGGCACATAGGTATAATACCTGGCTCCGAGTACTTTGGCCGAATACATCAACTCAGCCACACCAATAGTAGAGATCAGGGAGGAATCCTTGAGTAGCACAATCAGTTCATTGCCCAACGGAGGAATCATGCGTTTAAGTGCCTGCGGCAAAATCACATAGATCATTGCCTGGGTGTGTTGCAATCCAGTACTACGCGCCGCCTCCATCTGCCCCTTGTTGATGGATTGAATCCCGGCCCGGATAATTTCCGCATTATAGGCACCGCTATTAATACCAAGGGCAATCATACCGGTAATCAGCGGGTCAGGGGAGAGTCCTTCACCTGTAATCATCATGTATATCTGCGGAAAACCGAGATAGAAAAAGAAAATCTGCAAAAGCATGGGAGTGCCACGAATAACTTGAATATACGCATCGGCGACAATGCGAATGACCAACCTGCGGCTGATGCGACAAGTCCCTGCGAGGATTCCCAAAATAAGCCCCATGGTCAACGCGCCAAAGGTCACTTGCAGTGAGGCAAGGGCTCCACTCAGGAGCATGTCATAATGCTTCAAAACCAATGCAAAATCCACAACTGACTCCTCAAAGAAACCGGACAGCCCTTAGGCTACCGCTACACGTCCGACTGTGCTGGTGCGACAAAAAGATCACCCCTCTCGTGTACGGAAAGTACACGTCGATTATGCCCTTTTCGTGCCCTTGGTGCTCCAACATTTCTCAACAGACTGGTAGGCTGAACACAGGCTGTCCGGCATATCCTCTACATGATGTTTACAGGCCCCATTTCTTGACGATAGCGTCATAGGTGCCATCTTCCTTGACGGCCTCCAACGCTTCATTCAAGGCATTCAACAGATCGCCATTCCCTTTGCGGGAGATGATGGCAAACTCTTCAAAAGAAAGCGGGTCTCCGGTACTCTTGAACTTACCCTGCGAGACAAATTCAGCCGCAACGGACAAATCCGCAACAACCGCGTCAGCGGCACGATTATGCAACATCATGAATGCGATATTGTACGTTTCGGGCTTGATAACCGTAGCACCCTTGATCTTGTCAGCTTGTTGTTCACCGGTAGTACCGAGCTGCACGGCTATCTTCTTGCCGTTCAGGTCGGCAGCGCACTTGATATCGGAATCCTTGCGGACAACGAGAACCTGACCACTGGCAAGGTACGGGCTTCCGAAATCAACCTGCCTGGCCCGTTCTTCCGTGTAGCTCATGCCGGACATGCCAATATTGACCTGACCGGACTGGACAGCGGTAATAATGGCCGCAAAGTCCATGGTCACCCACTGAACCTTGATGCCCATTTTTTCCGCCATGGCGTTGAGAAGGTCGATATCGAATCCAACGCGTTTACCGTTGTCGTCGATGGACTCGAATGGGGGGTAATCGGGGCTGTTGCCCACTGTGATCACACCGGCCTCTTTCACTTTATCCAGCGTACCGGCAAAAGCGGAAACGGTAAAAACACCCAGCAACAAAGCCAAAACCACGATTGTGGTCACAGTAAACTTGTTTAATTTCATATCCTCTCTCCTTAAATTAATGTGTCATTTCAAGCCATAACCAATGAGAAAAAACAGTAACACCCTGTTACGCATTGTTTGCTTGCATCACGTTGTTACGTAACATACCGCTGTATTCTTCCGGCGCAATGGGTCAAAAGCCATAAATAATTTCAGGTTTATGACGTCCTAGTCAAGAACTCCGGCCATGAGAGGCCCGATTCTGTTGATCGTTGTCGGGTCGGACGTCGGCAAAATCCCTACAATCTTCCCCCGATACATGACGGCAATCCGGTCAGCGAGTTGCAGTGCCTCATTCAAGTCTCCCGTGACAAGCAATACGCCCGCCATATCCCGCGCTTCAAGCAGTCTGGCCCAGACCTCTTCAGTTGCGGACACATCCAGCCCCTGAGTCGGCTGTTCGGCAACAATCAATTTGGGTTCCCGGAAGAGTTCGCGGGCAAGAACCGCCTTTTGCAAATTGCCGCCGGAAAGTTGCCAGGCCAACGCCTGAATACTTCCGGGCCGGATATCAAACTTCTCAATAAGATCAATTGTATCTTTTTCGGCGCGTTTTTTATCGAGAAACCACCCTTTTGCAAACCCCTTTCGTGTGGTCAACAACAAATTGTCCACAAGATTGTGATTGCGCAACGTCGCCAAACCAAGGCGGTCTTCGGGGATGTAGCACATGGAGCGATTCCATGTGGATTCAGCAAAAAATTTACGCCAGGGTTGCCCCATAATGAACACGGTGTTAAGTGGGGGCTTGATCAGCCCGGTAACGGCTTCAACAAGTGCCTTTTGTCCGTTTCCGGCAACGCCGACAAGGGCCACGACCTCCCCCTGCCGCACTTCCAAATCAATTTCGCGCAGACCAATGCCGGTCAGATCCTTGATCTCCAACACGGGCTCACCGAACTCCATCGGCTCACGATCCACTTCCAGCAACACTTCCTTGCCGACCATACGTGAAGCAAGGTCAGCCTTGGATTCAACCCCGGTGGGATCGAGTTCACCCTCAATTCTTCCGCGCCGCAAAATGGCGATTTCGTCGGCCAGCGCAATAACCTCTTCCAACTTGTGACTGATAAAAATGATCGATTTGCCCTGCTCCGTCATTCGCCACAACGCTTCAAACAACTTGGTCGCCTCTTCGGGTGTCAGCACCGCTGTCGGCTCGTCAAAGATCAGAATACGACTTTCGCGGTACAGTAGCTTGAGTATTTCAACCAACTGCCGCTCACCCATGGACAAATCGGAAATATATGCGGACGGATCGATATCCAAACCGTATGTCTTCGCCAACTTGCCGACACGTTTTTCCAACTCCTTGGGTTTGATGAAAAAACTCCCTTCTTGCCCCAACAAAACATTCTCCGCAACCGTCATACAGTCAACCAACATAAAATGCTGGTAGACCATCCCGATACCCGCTGCAATGGCGTCTTTTGAGGATGAAAACCTGACAGGCCGACCATCGACTTCAATATGCCCCTCATCCGGCTTGTACCGACCGGCCAGCATGGACATCATGGTCGATTTCCCGGCCCCGTTTTCACCTAAAAGAGCCTTGATGCGTCCGGGATAAATATCCAGCGTAATGGAATCATTGGCGAGAACCGAGCCAAAACGCTTGGTCACCCCCTTGAGACTGACCATGGGCTTGGCATCTTCGGGCAAAGGCCGCACACCAGCGGGACGGACAAAGCTGAAACCTCTTGCCATAGCCTACCCCTCCGGCTCTATGTTTGTACCCAGCGCAGCAGGCGCATCAATCCGATGGCCTCGCGCCGCAGACACGATCAGTACCAAGATAGTCAAAAGATACGGCAACATGAGGAGTAACGACGACGGAAGGTTGGTTCCCATGGCCTGGAGGCGAAGCTGAAAGGCCATCACGCCGCCGAACAAATAGGCACCGAAGACAGCCCGCCCTGGACGCCAAAAGGCAAAAATAACCAGAGCCACGGCAATCCATCCCCGGCCACCGGAAAGCCCGTTGGTCCAAAGATGCGTATAGGCAAGGGAGAGATATGCCCCGCCAAGCCCAATCAAAAAACCACCGACGACAACAGCAAAATACCTCAAGAGCAAGGGTTTCAAACCAGCGGCAGCGGCAGCGGCAGGCATTTCTCCGGTAGCGGTAACATGACGCCCCAAACTGGTATGCTTGAAGAAAAACCAAAAGACAAACGGCACGGTGAACGAGACATACACTAACGCATCATGCTTGAAAAAAATATCACCGATAACGGGGAGTTGCGACAATACCGGAAAGTCGAAAACAGTAAATCCCGGTGCGGGCAGACCGACATACGGCACACCCCAAAAGTTGGTAAGTCCCAATCCGAGTATGGTCAAAGCCAAGCCGGAAACGACCTGATTGCCCAAACAGGAAATACAGACAAAACCATGTATTGCCGCCATGCCCATACCAACCAAACCGCCGACAAAAAAACCAAGCCAGGGCGATCCAGTATACATGCTGGTCGTAAATGCCGCCAACGCTGAAACAGCCATCATGCCTTCAACGCCCAGATTCAGCACTCCCCCCTTTTCGGTCATCATCTCGCCAAGGGTTGCATAGACAAGCGGTGTCCCGGACTGCACGGTCGCAGCAAGAAGCGGTATCAAAAATTCCCACATAATCGTTTATCTAACCCTGTGAAGACGGCTTACGTTCCAGTTGATATATCAGGAAAAACTGACCGGCCAAAACCGTCAACAAAATCATGCCTTCCAAAATCACACCAAAGGCGGCCGGAACCTGAAGCTCCAACTGGAGATTTTCAACCCCCACACGCAATGCTGCCAAAAGGAAGGAAGCAAAAGCTATATTGAGCGGTTCCAGACGGGCCAACCATGCCACGACGATGGCTGTATAGCCGTAGCCAACCATGACACTTGGCTGGAGGCGATTGAGCACGGCTGAAGTTTCCACACACCCTGCCCAACCGGCAAAACCGCCGGACAGACACATAACAAACATAACCAGCATGCCGTAACGAATCTTGGCGTACTTGGCTACGCGAGCCCCTTCGCCGCTGGCTTTCAATTCAAAACCAAGACGGGTGAAACTCATGAACGCCCAAAGACCGATGCCAACCACCACGCAAAACAACAGCCCCCAATGGACCTTGCTCCCGGCAATCCCGCCAATGATGGCCGAGGAGGAAAATTCGGGCGTCACGGGAAAACCGAAACTGGTCGGGTCTTTCCACACGCCAAAGACCAGATAGTCAAGAAACAGGATTGCTATGTAGTTGAGCATCAGGGTGGAGATAATCTCGTTCACCCGCAACTTCAATCGTAACACAGCCGGTATCACAGCCCACAAGCCGCCACAGACAAAGGCCATGATGAACATGAGCGGCATCAAAACATAGCCGGGAAAATCCGGAAAAGAAAGTGCCATCCAGGTGGCACCGATGGCACCGAGCGCAAACTGACCTTCCGCACCGATATTCCATATCTGCATGCGAAAAGCGACAGCCACCCCCAAAGAACAAAGAAAAAGCGGGACGGCTTTCAAAAGAGCTCCCTCCAGAGCCCAAAGATGCCCGAAACTACCCTGCCAAAGGATATTCAGCCCCTCCATGGCATCCTTGCCCTGCCCCGCAAGAAACAATGCACTCATGCCAAGGGAAAAGAGCAGGGCGCCCAGGAATATGACCAGGGCGCCCCACTTCCAGGGTTCTTCTCGCTTGCGTATCTTTAGCACGTACTGTCCAAAGTTATATTATTCCGTGGTACCGACCACGCCTTCAACAAACCAATTCATGCCGAGGAGATCGCCATCAGGAATAACTGCGCCTTCCGCAACGACCACCTCTCCCTTCTGATTTTTGATGGGACCGACAAAAATCATATCCTTACCGGCCTTGAGTTCGGCCTTCTTCTCCATGACCTTGGCCTTGATGTCTTCCGACACCATCGCCCCCATGGGGGTGATGTCGACCACATCGTCAGCCATGGACCACCAAATAGACTGATTGCCCTTCCAGGTGCCGTTCTTTACGGCTTCAACCGTCTTCACGTAAACAGGTGCCCAATTCCAAACCGCCGAGGTCAGGTGTGCCTTCGGAGCAAAGGAAGACATGTCGGAGTTGTAACCGATGGAATAGGCTCCTGCCTCCTCCGCAGCTTCCTGCGGTGCAGGAGAGTCCTGATGTTGGGCAATGACGTCGCAACCAGCATCGAGCAACGACTTGGCGGCATCCTTTTCCAATGCAGGATCATACCATGTTTTGGTCCAGACCACGCGAACCTCGGCATTGGGGTTCATCTGACGGGCACCGATGGTAAACGCATTGATTCCACGAATCACCTCAGGGATTGGGAAGGCGGCCACATATCCGAGTTTGTTGGACTTTGTCATGGCACCAGCAACCAGACCGGTCAGATAACGGGCCTGATAAATACGGCCAAAGTAGTTGTTGACGTTTTCGGCCTTCTTGAAGCCGGAACAATGCATGAAGTCCACATTGGGAAATTCCTTGGCAACCTTGATGGTCGGGTCCATGTAACCGAAACTGGTTGAGAAAATCACATCAAAATCTTTTCGGGCCATATTGCGAATGACACGTTCGGCATCCGCACCCTCAGGAACGGACTCGACAAAGGCGGTCTCTGCCCAGTCCAGCGCATCAACGGCCTTGCGCCCCATGTCATGGGCATAGGAATATCCGGCATCACCGACCGGAGAAACGTAGACGAATCCAGCCTTGATTTTTTTGGATGCTTCCTTGGCTGCGTCCGTGGCTGCTTCCTTGGGTTCTTCCGCTTTCGGAGTAGCAGCGGGTTCCGCTTTCTTTTCCTGCGGAGCTTCGCCACAGGCGAAGAGAGACAACATCATCGCCATTGCAGCGACAACAACCAACAATTGCAACATTTTTTTCATGGAAATTTCTCCGTTAACAGTTTGATCAAACCTCAATATCCCAGCACGCCCTTCAGGGCAACACCTCATACAATGTGCTACTCGCCGCCCCATGCGTTCCGATGAACACCTGGCCCCTAGCCAGTCACCTGACTGATAGGCTCAACGAATTGTGCGCCCGCATCCCACGGAAACAAAATCCACGTATCCTGACTGACTTCCGTGATATACGTTTCGACCATAGGACGCCCTTCCGGCTTGGCATAAACGGTAGCAAAATGGGCATTCGGCACCATCTCACGGACAATCCGTGCGGTCTTGCCAGTGTCAACCAGATCATCGACCAACAACCAACCATCTCCATCATTGTCAATGGTTTTGAGTATACGGGCCTCGCCCTGCTCTTTCCAGTTATAGGAAGAAAGACAGACTGTATCGATATGGTGAATCTCAAGCTCGCGTGCCAAAATAGCCGCTGGAACCAATCCGCCTCGGGTAATGGCGATAATGCCTTCCCATGGACCCTTTTCCATCAGACGCCAGGACAACGCCCGACAGTCTCGGTGCAGTTGCTCCCACGAAACCGGGAACATCTTCGTATATCGACTTTCTCCACCCATGAAAATCATCTCCTCATTCATATTCGTTGACACTTGAGGAAGGTGGTCATTTACCTAGATTTGACCGATTAATCAAGAGGACAACGCCTCCCTTTGTCGGTAACCCCAAAGAGATGTTCCTCGTGGGGCGTTCAGCCTGCGGAAGCCGCCATTCCCATACGTTGCAAGGCATAAAACCCCGCTCCGAACAAACCGCTCTCTTCATTCACATTCAACTTGATCGGCACTGAATGTAAAAAGGATTTATATACGTGCGAATTATGAAATTCATTTATAAAATCGGGAAGTTGTACAAACATGGGATTTTTGGCCGCAATACCTCCGGCAATAAAAAAACCACCATCCGACATCACGGTCAGAGCCCAATTCCTACAGGCGCGGCCATACAGTCTGGCATACCATTGGGTCGTTTCATCCTCCGGCGTAAGGCTTGCCGAGATTTCGGCCGGGGACAGGTCCATGCCAGTTAAATACCTATGCAGAAGCTGCAATCCAAGCCCGGTGACAACGCTGTCTCCTTCCGGCCAATGACGTCCGCTGGCACGTTGATTGAACGCAGCATACTCCGCTTCCGCCCGCCCGACAAAAGGAAATGCCATGTGGCCTGCCTCGGACGACAGAGCGATCCATTCACGTTCCCCATGGAGCAATGCCGAATACCCAAGCCCGGTTCCCGCACCGATGACACCTATGACCCCTTCGTCACAAGGCGTCCCTTCCTGAATAACAACGGCATCATCTATCACCTGTGTTCGACAGGCGTAGGCCTGAGCCGCAAAATCATTCATCAACCATGCTTTTTTCTCTCCGAAATATCCTTCCCGCAGATCGATCCCCCACGAAACATTGGGCAAACATGGACAAATAACGCCATGAGAGACCGCTCCGGCAACCGCCATGACCGCCATCTGAAAATCTTCGGGTCCGGCCTTGAACCGACTCGACCAAAGCTGCTCCAAAAGCACAGAAAAAGATGTGGCCCCATGGGTTTCAAGCCAAATCGAATCCTCCATTTCCAGGACACCGCTTCGCCCGTCAAACAAGGCAAAACGGCTGTTGGTGCCCCCAATATCCGCCACCAAAATCTTTGTCATGAACTGCTCCCCTCCCGTTCTTTGGCAGACTAGCATAAACCCATGAAAAAAAGCCAGACGACGGATACACCGCCATGCATCGACGATCTCTCACAGTCTGGCCTTACATGGTGTGATTACGCTGAAAACCGCCCTTTCGGATGGATGCAGATCGAAGGGCGTTACCCTGTGCACCCGCATCGTTGCTGTCTTCATCCGTAAGGCTCGAAGACTCGCCAACGGCTGAAGCTAACGGAGCAAGGCTCCTTTAGAATCCCCATCTGCGCCTTTGGCGCGGGGAATTACTTGTGAGCGATTTTGAATTATAAATCACTCACTTTTTCACACATGGCTATTCAAAAGAGTTCATTACCGGTGTGCGAAAAGACAAAAGGACGCCCGAAAACGTCCTTTTGCATGATATTTTTTTATCTTCCTAAAAAGGCTAGCTGTTTTTCATATCTTAAATCAGGGCGTTACGTGTCTCGGCCTGTCGGGACAGTTGTGTAACGGCCTGATCAGCTTCGATTTTCAACAATTTTGAGGTTCCTCAAAACTTTTCAAATTCCGTTTCATCCATATCCGTATCCATATCCAAATCCACTCCGCCGCCGGAGGGCAGGGGTTGCGGACGACTCACCTGCGGCATCGAGCGTTGCGCTGTACCTGACCGACTGGCGACGACTCGCTGGCTCCGACTGCCGACGACGGCAGTTTCTATGGTAAAAAAAGACATCGCCTGATTAAG
>PDWI01006707.1_pt1 | contig 14347 bp, 12 predicted proteins | sample 1430891 | NCBI WGS metagenome assembly PDWI01 (sample SAMN01162508, study PRJNA174530) | Oral metagenome, whole genome shotgun sequencing project. | biome: Marine environment; feature: Marine mammal; material: Swab sample of the gingival sulcus; isolation source: swab sample of gingival sulcus...
GGTTTGTATTGCCTGGGGGAAGACCCTCCGTGGGCGCAAAATTAGAATTTTTCTCCACAAAGCGTACTCCCTACTCAAAATCTTTCTACATATCGTGTACTCTGCTTTTTCGCCTCGCTTTGCAGCTGGTGTATCCCCCCTTCGCCAGGGTGGCTGCTCCGAATTTCATCTAGGACAAATTCGGAGCGGCTGCCTAGGCGGATACCGTTTAGCGCCTGGGCGTAAAGGGGCTAGCAGTAGCGCATCTGGATGGTGCGAATCTGCCTACAGATGGGGGAGGAGGGTGGGGGAGTGGCTATGTGCTAGGGGCATCCAGCAGCATGCCATCCCCGTAGGAGAGGAAGCGGTAGCCGTCTGCCAGCGCGTGGGCGTAGATTTCGCGCCATGCCGGGCCGACTAGGGCCGCCACCAGGAGGAGTAGGGTGCTCTTGGGCTGGTGGAAGTTGGTGATTAGCCCGCTGATGCTGCGGAAGCGGTAGCCGGGGGCTATTAGTAGGGCGGTGCTGGCCTCGGTCTCATCGACGCCCTGGCGGTCAAGCTCTGCGAGGATGGCGGTAAGCGCGGCTTGGTAGGATAGCTCGGGGTGGTCCTCGTAGGGTAGCCATTGTGGCACGTGGAGGACCTGGGCGTTTTCCGGCTTGCGGCTATTCGATGGTTTATCCTGTATGCCTCGTGCGAGCTGTAGGCCGATGTAGTAGAGCGACTCGAGGGTGCGGAGGGAGGTGGTGCCCACGGCTATGCGGGGGCCTTGGTGGGCGATGAGCGCCTCGAGCAGCCGGCGGGTGATGATGATGCGCTCGGTGTGCATGGGGTGGTCGCCCATCGTTTCGCTCTTGACGGGCAGGAAGGTGCCAGCCCCTACGTGCAGGGTGGTGCGGGCGATGGCTACGCCGCTCTCGCCGAGGCGGTTCATCAGGTTCTCGCTGAAGTGCAAGCCGGCTGTGGGGGCCGCCACCGAACCCTCGGCGTTGGCAAAGACGGTCTGGTACCAGCGGCTGTCGCGGGCTTCGGCCTCTCGCCCGAGGTAGGGGGGGATGGGGATGCTGCCCGCCTCGATGAGCAGGGTGGCGAAGTCGGCCTCGCCCTCCCAGCTGAAGCGTATCCGCTGCGGGTCCAGCGGGTTGCGGTGGGCGTGTAGGACCGTGCCGGAGGAAAGGGGGAGGCTTATGGGCTCGTCGTGCCAGCGCTTGGAGTTGCCCACCAGGCACCGCCATTCGGCTCCGCCTACCGCCTGGAAGGCCTCCACGTAGTTTGAGGGGGCGAGCGGCTCGAGGAGGAATACCTCAACGCGCCCCCCGGTGGGCTTCCGGAACTGCATGCGGGCGCGGATGACCTTCGTGTCGTTGACCACCAGCTGCGTATCGGGGGGGAGTAGCTCGGGCAGGTCGCCGAAGGTGTAGTCGTGCATGCCCGTCGCATCGGGGCGTAGGAGGCGGGCGAGCTCTGGCGGTGAGACCGGCGATTGGGCTATTCGGTCGGGGGGGAGGGCGTAGCTATAGTCAGAGATGCGAAGATTTTTTGGTGCATTTTGAACCATTGGCATGAATGTTTCCTTTTACAGTAGGGATAGACTGCGCAAAAATAGCTACATTTGCTGTTCATTCCCACCATGCACGCAATATATACGTAATTCGAGCCATGAAAGTTAAAAAGGGAGACAAGGTCCGTTTTCTGAACGATGTAGGCGGCGGCGAGGTTGTCCGCCAGATAGATGGTCAAACCGTGCTGGTGCTCAATCAGGATGGGTTTGAGATACCGGTGCTGATATCGGAGCTGCTGCTGGATGTCTCCCTTCAGGAGGAGTTCATGGGTACTCGCAGCGCCGCCAGGGTTACCGGTGTGGAGGGGACCACCCGGGGGCAAACCCCCGCAAGGCAAGCGCCCCCTCAGCCGCGGGGGGCGGAGCCCTCGGCTAGCTACCCGGCACCCCCCGACAGGACCAAGCTGCATTTCCCGCTGCGCGCCCCGCAGGTAACCCCCGCCGCCGGCCTCTACGTGGGTTTCCATGCCGTGGACGAGGAGGATGTGCAGAAGGGACCCTACGAGATGTACGTTATCAACGAGAGCAACGAGCAGGCCTACGTGTGCGTGTCGCGCTTCATGGGGGAGGACATCGTGAAGGTCTCGGCCCAGAAGGTCAACGCCTGCTCCGCGCGCCTGGCCACCACCATAGATGCCGGTGAGCTTTTCAAGTTCAGCCTCCTGCGCGTGCAGGCCATTTACTTCAGCGATAAGCCGCACGCCCCCAAGGACCCGCTAAACATCAACCTCGAGCTGAAGGTCAACCGCTTCGTGCGCCCCGGGGCATTTCAGGACAACCGCTTCCTGGACAGGACGCTACTCCTCTTCGCCGCCCGCGATGCCCAGCAGGAGGCGCTGCTCCGGAGCATTGAGCAGGTCGACATCGAGCAGATAGTCAAGGAGAAGGAGGCCAAGCCCGAGCCGCCCAAGAGCGTCAAGCACCCCGAGGAGTTCGTCATAGACCTCCACATGGAGGCCCTCATGCCGCAGCATTCGCCCATGAGCCCCAAGGAGGCGCTCGACTACCAGCTCAAGGCCTTCGAGGAGGCCATGGAGGCCGCCCTGGAGAATCAGCAGCTGAAGCGGCTCGTGGCGATACACGGCGTGGGCAACGGACGCCTCCGCGCGGAGGTCATAACCACCCTCCGACGACGATGGCCGGAGTGCGTGTTTCAGGATGCCTCCTTCAAGGAATACGGATACGGGGCCACTATGGTCATGCTCAAGCGCAAGCCCGCCTAGCGAGCCAAGCCCCGGGATAGCCCCTAGCATTAAGAAATCTGAAGAACTAGAACGATCATATGGCACTACAGTGTGGCATTGTGGGTCTGCCCAATGTTGGGAAATCCACCATATTCAACTGCCTTTCGAGCGCGAAGGCTCAGGCCGCCAACTTCCCCTTCTGCACCATCGACCCCCAGCTCGGTGTGGTTACAGTACCGGATATACGCCTCGACCGGCTGGCCGAGATCGACAAGCCCAAGCGGGTGATCCCGGCGACCGTGGAGATCGTCGATATCGCTGGGCTGGTCAAGGGGGCCAGCAAGGGCGAGGGGCTAGGGAATAAGTTCCTGGCCAATATCCGGGAGACCAACGCCATCATCCACGTGCTGCGCTGCTTTGAGGATGGGAACGTTACCCATGTGGATGGCTCGGTAGACCCCGTGCGCGACAGGGAGGTCATAGATGCGGAGCTACAGCTCAAGGACCTCGAGACAGTGGAGGCGCGCATCGCCAAGAGCGAGAAGCAGGCCAGGCTGGCCAACGACAAGAGCATGGCCAAGCAGGTGGAGCTGCTGAAGCGTTGTCAGGAGCACCTGAGCGCCGCCAAGAACCTGCGTACCCTCGAGCTCTCGGACGATGAGGCCGTGATGATGGAGAGCTTTCAGCTGCTGACCTCCAAGCCCGTGCTCTACGTGTGCAACGTCGAGGAGGGGGCGGCCATAGACGGCAATGAGCATGTAGAAGCTCTGCGTAAGGCCGTGGCCGATGAGGAGGCCCGTGTGCTCATCATCGCCGGGCAGACCGAGGCGGAGATCGCCGAGCTGGAGACCAAGGAGGAGCGGGAGGAGTTCCTGAGGGATGTCGGTCTCTCCGAGTCTGGGGTTGATAAGCTCATCAAGGCGGCCTATGCTCTCCTGCGCCTCGAAACCTACTTCACCACCGGGGCGGATGAGACCCGCGCCTGGACCTTCCCCCGTGGCATAAAGGCCCCCAAGGCCGCCGGCATCATACACACCGACTTCGAGAAGGGCTTCATACGCGCGGAGGTCATCAAGTATGCTGACTATACCGCCCTGGGTAGCGAGGCCGCCTGCCGAGAGGCCGGGAAAATCGCTGTAGAGGGGAAGGACTACGTTGTACGTGACGGCGATATCATGCACTTCCGCTTCAACGTGTAGAGCCTTGAAGCGCTGGATCTCCCCCCTGCTGCTCTGCCTCCTGCTGGCCAGCGGGGCGGGGGCGCAGAATAAACGCCTGGATCGGCCGCCCAAGCTGCTGGTTGAGATAGTCATGGGTTCGCTCTCGCCCGGCTTGCTGGATGCCATCTGGGAGGATCTCAAGCCAGAGGGGCTTCCCCGTGTCTATGCTCAGGGGGTGGTCGCCCTCGATGCGCGCTACCCCCACCTGGTCTGCAACTCCACCAACGGTCTCGGTACGCTGGTAAGCGGGGCGGATCCCGCTCGGCATGGTATGCTCGCCACGCACTGGTACTCCAACATTACCGGGAGGAGGGTGGATTTCACCCGAGATAGCCGTTGCCATGCGGTTGGCGTTCCGGCCGATGATTACCGCCTTTCCCCTAGGAAGATGCTCGTGGGGACGCTCGCAGAATCGTGGCGCAAGGCCTTTCCGCATGCCCGCATATACTCCCTCTCGATCACCCCTACCGAGGCGCTCATCCTCGGTGGGCGGGCGGCGGATGCTGCGCTCTGGCTAGACGACAAGACGGGACGCCTCACCACCAGCACCTACTACACCCGCAGCCTCCCGGCCTGGGCTAGGGACTTCAACCTGGCGCGGCGGGCCGATCGCTACCTCAACGCCCCATGGCTTCCCGTCGCCATGAAGAGCGGCAGGGGCGAAGCACCCCGGGAGATACCCGTCATGGGTTCCAAGTACAAGCGCCTGCGCTACATAGCCGGTGGGGCTAGCATGCTCAAGGACCTGGCTGTTCAGGCCGTGGAGAAGGACCATCTGGGGCGGGGGAAGGAGCCGGATTTCCTGGCCATCTACCAGTCCTCCCTCGAGGGGGTGGCGGCCCTCTACGGACCGGAGTCCCCCCATATGAGGGAGGCGGTTCTCCGCTTCAACAGCGAGCTGGCTACCCTTGTGGACTACCTCGATGCCACCCTCGGCCGCAAGGGCTACCTCCTCGTTCTGACCTCCGCCTATGCGGCCCCTCCAGCCCCAGATCGACTCACCAGCCAGCGCATCCCGGCCGGCACATTCAACCCTGATAGGGCTGTGCTCATGCTCGGCTCCTACCTACAGGCCCTGTACAAGTCCAAGGACCTTGTGCTCGGATACGCCAACCAGAATATCTTCCTCAACGAACCACTCATTGCCGACAAGCATCTCGACCTGGAGCTGATAGAGAACCAGTCGGCACGCTTCCTCAGCCAGATGACGGGCGTTGCAACGGTGTACCCCGCCCATCGCATGCAGTGGGGAGGGAGCGGTAAGCGTCTACTCCGAGCCGCTGCGGCCTTCAACCAGCAGCGTAGCGGACACCTGACCATCGACCTCCAGCCCGGATGGATAGTGTCGCCCACCTTCTCGCACAAGGCCCGTAGCGCCACCTCCTCCTACAACCCCCATGTCCCCCTGGCCTTCTTCGGGTGGAAGCTACCCCATAAGCGTATCATACACGAGACCTCGATGCGCAACATTGTGCCTACCATCTGCGGCCTATACCACATACCCATACCCAACGCTAATGACGGCGAGCCCCTCCCGGGGATAGCCAACTGGGACGAATAGCCAAAGATCTGTAGCCATGAACGCCCCCCTGCAATTCATAACCGACTTCTCCCTCGGCACGCAGTACCTCCTCCCCACCATGCTCTTCCGCGTGGTCGTGAGCCTACTCCTTGGCCTGGTCATCGGCCTGGAGCGAGAGGCCCGGCGACAGCCAGCTGGCCTACGTACCCATATGCTCATATGCGTAAGCTCTACGGTGGCCACCCTTCTCTCCATCTACCTGCCCGTATCGGGTGAGCCTCTCGGTCTCGGCGGGGATGCCTCTCGTATCGCCGCCCAGATTATCAGCGGAGTGGGCTTCCTCGGGGCGGGGGCCATCATCAAGATGGGCGCATCGGTCAGGGGTATTACCACGGCGGCCACCATCTGGACGGTTGCCGCCATAGGTATGGCAGTTGGAGCGGGCATGATAATCACCGCTACGGCGACCACCGCCTTCGTGCTGCTCATACTGGTCATCTTCGAGCGTTTCGAGAAGCGGCACTTCTACTCGCAGTACTACAAGATAGTAGAGGTCGACTACATGCCCGAAGGGATTACCGTGGCCGACATCAAGGGGAAGGTGGCCCGCAAGGGGATACGCATACGAACCATCGACGTGCAGGCCCAGAAGGGGAGTGAGACCTACAGGGCGAGCATCTACTGCTACATGTCGGAAAACGTCAGCCAGGATGAGTTCCTCGATAGTCTCCTGTCGCATGAGAGCGTGCTGACTGTCAACGTCCAGCAGACCTACAGGTAGCTCTCGTATTGCTACCTATGTTCGGCTTGCCAGCGGCGTAGCAAACCGACAGTCCTAGCTGCCTAGAGTGGGAAGTGCTGCCCTAGCCGTCCCCCCTTGCTCCTGAGGTAGGTACCCACGTACACTTGCCCTCCCCGGCAGGCCGCAGCTAGCTCCTCCCCCCGGGACAGGCGTGCGGCTATCGCGGAGGAGAGTACGCAGCCTGTACCATGCTTATCGCCCTCGGCTCGCTCTATACGAAACTCCTCCGCCCCGTTCAGCGTGTAGAGCGTATCGCGCACCATGCCATCCTTACTATCCACCGCATGTCCGCCCTTCAGCAGTATATTCACCCCCGAGCGGGACACTACCTCCCCTGGGGTTGTGTCGTTGAAAAGCATGCCATACTCCACCGCGTTCGGCGTAAGCAGATCCCCAGTCCGTAGCGCTTGCAGGTAATCATCGCCTCCGCCTCCGCCTACCGATGCGTCCCCTGCCGTGGTGCGTAGCACGGGGTCTACAACCACCCGAACATCCGGCCTGTACTCCGCAACCAGCCCCCGAAGACGAGCCAGAATCCCCGTGCTCTCCACTATCCCGAACTTCACCGCCCCCACGGGGTATCGCTCCAGCAGGGCGACCAGCTGCGCCTCCATGAAGCCGGGCGACACCCAATCGCAGCGCATGAAGCTATCCTCCGTCTGTATGGTGTTTGCCGATACTACGGCCAGCCCCAGCGCGCCATGCGCCTCGAAGGTCTTCACATCGGCCAGAACCCCGGCCCCGCCGCAGGGGTCAAAGCCCCCAACGCTCAGTACGTAGTGTGTCATGATAGTAGGTTTACCCTCCAGCAAAATGGGCGACCAGTCCTGCTTGCCCCTCGCTGCTCAAGTCTTGCCATAGCCCCCCGAGCATTGCGGCCCCCCGGAAGCCTGCCCCCCTGATGGCCGTCAGCCTTTCGGGCGTAATACCCCCGAGCGCAACAGCCGCTACATGCTCCTTACCCTGCGGGAGCTCGCCCATTAGCAGCTGTCCCTCTTCGCTTGGCCCGTAGCCCGGCTTGGAGATGGAGGGGTACACCGGCCCGAGGAAGGCGTAGTCGTAGTCCACCGGGGGCAGCCCAGCTAGCTCTTTGGCCGAGTGCGTTGAGGTGGATATCATGCGCTCGTTCCCGAAGTGCGTACGTGGCGAGGGGTAATCCCCCCTCTTGCTGGTCGAGAGGTGTACCCCCAGCCTTGGGTAATCATCCAGTAGCCCGAAGTGGTCGCCAATGCTCACCCTCCCCTCTAGGTCGGGGTGTAAATCCATTTCCTCAAGCACCCTTCTATAGCTCTCGGTGTCGCAACTGGGGAAGCGCAGGTGTACACGCTCTATCCCCCCGTTGAGGTGCTGGCGGAGGAGAAGCCCTAGCCCCCCAAACGGGCGGGGCGGACTGATTGAAATGTGTAGAAAGCTCTTCGTAGGTGTTCGCATGTCGCAGCGCCATTAGCTGGAGCAAAGGTATGGCATTTTCGTTCAAAATAGCTACATTTGCCCATTGATAGCTCTTGACCACCCCCAAAATGCTAAGATGAAAGCAGACGCTCAGCGCATCCCAGATGTCCTACTCATAAGCCCCACCGTCCACGGCGACGATAGGGGCTATTTCTATGAATCCTACCAGCAGGAACGTTTTGAGCAGCTGGGCGTACCCGGCCCCTTTGTGCAGGACAATCAGTCCCTCTCGACCTATGGGGTTATCCGCGGCCTACACTACCAGCTAGCGCCCTACGCTCAGGGTAAGCTCGTGAGGGTCATCGTGGGTACGATCCTCGACGTGGCTCTCGACATACGCCCCCAATCGCCCACCTACGGACAGACCGTCTGCGTCAAGCTCTCCGCTGAAAACCACCAGATGCTCTATATCCCCCGGGGCTTTGCCCATGGCTTCGCCGTCCTCTCCGACCAAGCCATCGTGGCCTACAAGTGCGATGAATACTGGAACCAGAGTGCCGAGCGGGGCATACGCTACGACGACCCCGCCCTCTGCATAGATTGGGGTATTCCCCAGGAGGATATTATCCTCTCCCCCAAGGACAAGCTCTACCCACCACTCAGCCAGGCCGATGTCTAGCCAGCGCATACTCGTTACTGGGGGGGGCGGACAGCTTGCTCAGACCTTGCAGTGGGTGCTAGCCCACGAACCGACAATCAGCCAGGCTGAGTGGACGTTTCTCTCCCGCGAGGAGCTGGATATCAACAGCCCTAGCAGCGTACGGGAGGCGCTTGCCGAGTATCAGCCCCATTGGGTGCTTAATGCGGCCGCTTACACCGCAGTAGACCAGGCGGAGGCAGAGCCTGAGCGTGCCATGCGGATAAATGCCATTGCTGTAGATGAGCTGGCGAGGAGTATACGTGCACACAGCGTTTCCGCCCCTGAACCCACACGCCTCCTGCACATATCCACCGACTACGTATGCGGCCCTTCTGTCAATCGCCCATTCCGCGAAGATGATATCCCTCACCCCCAGGGGCAGTACGCCATCAGTAAGCGTCAGGGCGAAATCGCTGCGCTCTCCTCGGGGGTAGCCACCGTGCTCCGAACCTCATGGCTCTACTCGCCCTTCGGCCGTAATTTCTACCTTACCATACGGGGCAGGCTTTTGCAGGGGCAGCAGCTGAAGGTGGTCTACGACCAGGTGGGAACGCCAACCTCGGCCATCTCCCTGGCCCGTGCCATATGCGCGGTTGTGGCCCGTCCCCATGTTGCACCGGGCGTGCTACACTATGCTGACCTCGGAGTAGCCTCATGGTACGACTTCGCCTGCGCGATACGAACCCTCACCGGGGGGCCAGAAATCCAGCCCATACAGAGCGAAACCCTCGCCCAGGCCGCACCACGCCCCCCCTTCTCCGTACTTGATACGCAGCATACGCGCGGGACGATGCAACTCGTCGCCCGCCATTGGCAGGAAGCCCTGCAGGAGTGCCATAAGGTGGCTAGCCAGCTCTAGCACCGTAACTCCAGAATATAGAGAAACGATAATCCCAGCCAGCATGATACCAGAGAGCATAAGCCGGAGAGTAGAGCAGTGGATGGCCCACGACGATGAGACGAAGCGGGAGATAGAACGCCTACGGGAGGAGAACCCCCAGGAGCTGCTGGAGGCCTTCTCGCAGGATCTAACCTTCGGCACGGGGGGCATGCGTGGCATTATGGGGCTTGGCCCGAACCGCATTAATTCTCACACCATACGGCTGGCTACTATTGGTCTAGCGCAGCATCTTCTCAACCAGTATCCCCAGCAGGAGCTGCGCGTAGCCATCGCCTACGATACCCGCCACGAGAGCGATACCTTCGCCCTCGTCGCTGCATACACCCTCACCGCCCACGGCATACGCGTATACCTCTACCAGGGGCCAAGGCCTACCCCCCAGCTTAGCCATACCATCAGGGCTCTACGCTGCCATGCGGGCATTGTGCTAACCGCCTCGCACAACCCCAAGGAGTATAACGGGTATAAGGTATACGGTCGGGACGGTGGCCAGATAGTTTCCCCCGAGGACGCCCAAATCATGGAGAGGGTTGCCCAGATCCGCCAGCAGCCTGTCCAGCTAGCCCCCTCAGACCCTTCCCTAATTGTTGCCGTAGACCAGCAGCTCGACGAGGCGTACATCAACACCCTTCTGCAGACCATCCGTAGGCCACAGGCCATAGCCACCACCGCAGGCCTACCCATCGTCTACACCCCTATACATGGCGCGGGCGTAGCCATACTACCCAGCCTCCTCCAGCGGGCGGGTTTTACGAACGTGCACACCCTCGCCGCCCAGCGGACCCCAAGCGGTAGCTTTCCCACAGTGCAGTCCCCGAACCCGGAGGAGCCCACGGCTATGGCTCTAGCTTGTGCCAAGGCTGCGGAGCTAGGGGCTGTCCTCGTTCTGGGCACAGACCCCGATGCCGATAGGGTGGGGGCCTACGTACGTAACGGCTATGGTCTGCTACAGCGCCTCGACGGTAACCAGATCGCCGTACTCCTTGCCCACTATATCCTCGAGACCACCCCGGCCGATCGCTTGCAAAGTCATTCCTACATTGTCCGGACGATAGTTACCACCCCCATGCTTGACCTTCTGGCTGGGGACTACGGCGTAGAAACCCGCCACGTCCTCACCGGCTTTAAGTACATCGCTAGCACTATCGCCCAGGAAGAGCAGCAGATGCCTCCTCGGCATTTCCTCTTCGGTGCAGAGGAGAGCCACGGCTATCTTGCCACCACCGACATACGCGACAAGGATGCCATGCAGTCTGCCCTCCTGCTCTGCGAGATGGCCGCGTACTATCATGCGCAGGGCAAAACGCCACTTGATGTCCTCTACGAGCTCTACGCCAAGTACGGGGCTTTTGCCTCAGCCCTCAAATCCATAACCCTCAAGGGGAGCAAGGGGCAGCAGGAGGTTCAGCGGCGCATGCAACGCCTACGCCAAGCCCCCCCCACCACCATAGACGGACAAGCCATCAAAGCGTACTACGACTACGCCAGCCGCACCTGTACCTATGCGAACGGTACTCAGGAGGCTATCGCCCCTCCCACATCCGATGTCCTGCAGTTCCAGACGGAAGATGTGCTGGTTACAGTACGTCCCTCTGGCACTGAACCCAAAATCAAGTACTACATATCCCTGCGTGCGCCCTATACATCCCCCGAGGATCTTGCCGTTTTACAGCAGAGGGCCGAGCAGCTTCTTGAGGACTTCGCCGCTGATACTGCCCCCTAGGGCCACGTCGGTGGCTACTCCTCCTCTTCCAGCTTGCGCACCTGTAGCTCGCTTAGGCCCGTGAGTTGCGCTATCCGGTCTACGCTCTCGCCCATGGCCAGCATCTTCCGTGCGATGGTTTCCATTCCCTTCTTCAACCCTTCTTCCATTCCCTTCTCCTTCCCCTCTTCGTACCCCTCGTCGAAGCCTTCGTCGAAGCCCTCGTCGTGGGCGGTGTCCAGGGTATTCTTCCAGTCGCGGTATATCTTGAGGCTCGCCTCGTAGTCCACGTGCTCCGCCGGGCTGAACTGTGCGATGGCCGCCTTCTCGAAGAAGCGCTCGAAAATCCGCTCGCTCAGGTTGTCCGGGCGCGCCTGCAGCTCGCAGAGGTGCTTGATCGCGTATAGCCACTTATCGAAGCCCGTCTTCAGCTCGTCCAGCCCCTTCTTGAACTTCGGCATAATCAGGTAGATGTACGTCAGCTTGTCGTAGAAGACCTTCTTGAACCTCCGCTCCATGAGCTGCACATCGTAGCGGTACGTATCCTCATCGCCGATGTCGTCGTCCAGCTCGAAGTCTAGGATGGCGATGGTGTACACCGAGCGCAAGCGGAAGTCCCAGTCATTCGGCATCGCCTGCTCCCGAAGCGGGAAGGTAGAGTAGAAAATCGTCCTGTCCTTGAAGAACTTCTGCTTGGCGCGCTGCAGCTCCACGATGAACTTCTCCCCCTTCTCGTTCTCGCAGTAGAGGTCGAAGATCGCCTTGCGGTCGAACTGCGTCCCGCCCAGCTGCTCTGTCTTCAGGTAGGTCAAATCGCGAATTACCTGCTCCCCCTCAAACAGCTCGTTGAGGAAGGACTTGAGCAGATCCTTACTCGCCTCCTCCCCGAAGAGGCGCTTGAACCCAAAGTCGGTGAAGGGATTGACGTACTTTGCCACCATGGCCATGTGCATTTTATTCTACCGCAAAGATAGCAAAAGTCCGGCTTCTACCCCCGAGGGGAAGCCCGTTGCGCCCGTCCGCCCCCCCGCCTTACCAATAAGCAGAATTGCGGTTTGGAGAATACTTAGCCTCAATTCGGTTTATTCGCTATATTTGTCCCCGCAAAACGACACTTTCTATGCTCTGGTTCAACGATGACATCGGCGCCGTTCTCCGGAAGACCTTCGGCGAGGTCAACGGCTTCTTCTTCATCGCCATAGAGGACGGCCGGGTACGCTTCATGTCCTCCGAGCTATACCCACGCCTAGGCTACCCCCGTGGTAGGAAACCCACCCTGGACGCCAAGGACATCATGCTCCGCAAGGACTGGAAGGCCATAGAGGCGGAGGGCCCCACGCCCCTCTTCGAATCCCACCCCCGCATCATTGGCCTTCTACGCTCCGATGGCACGCCCCTCCCCGCCAAGTGCCTGCTCTCCAAGAGCCAACAGAACCCCGGCCCAGCCTCTATATACATCGTCGGCACCTTCTCCGAGCTATCCAGCAGCCTGCAGAGCGAGGCCCCGCCACCCACCACCCTTAGCCTCAAGAACCAGCAGGATACCCTCGCCTTCCTGTCCCACGAAATCCGAACCCCCATCACTGCCCTCAACGGCCTGATTGCCCTGCTCGACCCCAGGGAGCTCAACGAGGAGCAGACCAAGATTGTGAAATCCCTCACTGCCCTCTCCGGCAGCATACAGACCCTCCTCTCAGACGTCCTTGATTCATCCAAGATTTGGGCCGGCCAGATGGTGCTCGCCGAGCGGGCCTTCCGCTTCCAGAAGCTCTGCCAGAACCTCATAGACCGCTACGCCCTCGTCGCTCCCCGCCTGCAGTTCAGCTTGAGCTATGACCCCACCATACCCGAGCGTATCGTCGCCGACTGCGGGCGCATTGAGCAAGTCCTCAACAATCTGATTTCCAATGCGGTTAAATACACAGAGAAGGGGTCCGTAGATCTCAAAGTGAGTCCAGACCTGCTCATCGAGAACCTCAAGGTCTCGGTCACCGATACCGGCGAGGGTATACCCGAGCAGCTGCGCTCCACCGTCTTCAAGGCCTATACCCGCAACGAGGAGAAGGGTAGCAAGCAGAGCACCGGCCTCGGCCTCTACATCTCCAAGAAAATCGTAGAGCTACACGGCGGCACAATCTCCCTCGAATCCGAGGAGGGCGTGGGCACCACCATATCCTTCACCCTCCCCATCCGCACCCCAGAGGAGTACGATGCCCCATCCGGCACCATCGGCCTGAGCCACCTGCCCCGCGCCTCCTGCAAATCCATCCGCCGGGGGATTAACCAGCGAATTCTCCTGGTCGACGATAACAAGATAAACCTCCTAGTCGTCGGTAAGTTCCTCAAGCGGTGGGGCTACCAGTTCCAGGAGGCCCTCTCCGGCCAGCAGACGCTCGAGGCCCTCGAGCAGCAGCCCTTCGGCCTCGTACTCCTCGATATCCGCATGCCCGGCATGGACGGCTATGAGGTCGCAAGGCGCATCCGCCAGCTCCCCGCCCCCGCCGATCAGACCCCTATTATTGCGCTGACAGCCTCCACCGAACCCGGCGTGGTGGAGAATATATACAAGGCCGATATGGACGGCCACATATTCAAACCCTTTAAGTCCGAGGAGCTGAAGGAGCGCATAGAGCAGCTCATAGGTTCAGCCGATCGGGCTGACAATGAACCAACAGAATGAAGGACATTCAGCTTAAGCGTACCATCCCCACATCCGAGCTCATGCTCCAGCCCGATGGTAGCATTATGCACCTGCGGCTAAAGCCCGGCGAGGTCGGCGAAACCGTTATCCTCGTGGGAGACCCCGGGCGTGTTCGGCTCGTCGCCAAGCACTTCACCAAGGTCGGAAAGGAGAAGAAGAACCGCGAGTTCCACTCCGTACTCGGCCAGTATCACGGCAACCCCATCACGGTAATGTCCACCGGGATAGGCGCAGGCTCTATCGATATAGTTATGACCGAGCTGGATGCCCTATGGAATATCGACCTCCACGAGCGGCAGGAAAAATCGGAGCGTAAATCCCTTCGCTTCATACGCATAGGCACCTCCGGGGCCATACAGGAGGATATCGCCAATGGCGACCCCGTAGTTAGCGACTACACCGTAGGGCTCGACGGTCTGGCCTACTGGTACACCGAGATCCAGCACTATACCGAAAGCGAGCTGAACCGCCGCCTCAGCGAATACCTACCCATACCCGACGGGGCGCCCATGCCCTACCTCGTGCAGTCCGCTCCGGATCTCATTGACCGCATGCAGGGGCTCGGCCACCACGGCGTAACCCTCTCCCTGCCGGGCTTCTACGGTCCGCAGGCCCGCCAGCTACGCCTAACCCCCTCCCTAGCCAAGCTCGTACAGCGCGCCAACCAGTTCCGCTACGGCCCC
>PDWI01006708.1_pt1 | contig 14347 bp, 13 predicted proteins | sample 1430891 | NCBI WGS metagenome assembly PDWI01 (sample SAMN01162508, study PRJNA174530) | Oral metagenome, whole genome shotgun sequencing project. | biome: Marine environment; feature: Marine mammal; material: Swab sample of the gingival sulcus; isolation source: swab sample of gingival sulcus...
CCAAGCCAACCCCAATGATGAGACGACCAACAGTACCAACAATAGAATGATGCCCTTTAATATTTTTTTCATAAATAACCTATATATTTAAATAAATAACGTACTATTATAACCACAAATAGTGATTGATGTCATAAAATGTATCACCTTATACCCAACTAAACCCAATATAGTCTAAGCACACTTCAAATAGTGTGTAACCCCACCTCAAAAAACTGATCCAATAGACATTACCAGCTTTGACAGTATTGAGATATTTCAACTTCCCTATCGACTGCAGGCAATGTGTTGTCTATCGGTAAATTTTGTCTCAAAGCATCAGGAAAAGGCTGTACATACAAAGGACCTATGTCATAACCCAAAAAACGCCCATCATTTAATTCTTTGAGAGAGATTAATGCATATCGTTGAGAAGGTGCATTAACAGTTACATAAACACTTGCCACTTGACGGCGTGGACTATAAATCACCTTTGCCATAAAGTCAGGTACAGCAGGTCCCACTCTGTGACGACCTGCATACATACGTTGATTTGCACGTCCATTACGATAAATCGGCAATGTTATTACATAAATCTCACGGTCTTTCATCGCATTACAGCGTGTCACATTTTCAATTCGGTTCCAAACCCCCTTGTTATTTTTTTCTGCCTGTGGCACAACATTTGACAAATAATTACTCTGAATTCGACTCAAGCGACTATCCATATCATAGCTCGGTGCCAAGTGACCACGATCGCAGGTTTCTTTTGGGTTACATGTTTCAGGCTCACCATTAGGCGCTTTATGTGGTTTTTTGTGGGGTACATAATCACGTGACGTAATATACGCATATTGATTATGACGAAATAATTTCAACAAAATAGGATCGGGTTCGAAATTCTTTGCACGGTGATAACGACTGGTATTTTGAACACGCGACTTTGTTAAACGCTCTGCACTCACTAAAGGCACTTTAAAATCCCCTTTATATACACTTGCAAAACCCTGATAGCATAGCATATAGGTGTCATTGCCTAATATATTTGTTTCAAATATAGGTCGATCTTTTGATACATTCAAATGACAATAGCCCGACCAAGGATACCCGCGCTTTTTTGCCTCATCTTCAGGAACCATCGGTATCTTAGGTGTTTCAAATCGGATCATATCTCCTATCGGATCACTCATCAATACATCATCTGTCACAGACACCATCTTTTTTAAGGGATCAGATGACATCTTCGCTGCCACAGATTCTGTCGATTGACCAACAACTTTTGCTTCTCTATGTGAATTAGCGTAGTTCCACAAAATATAGGCAAAAACCAACAATAAAAAGAATGATAATATCCAAAAGGCATACTTAATAATCCATAATTCTTCTTTGTTCTTATGATATCTCTGCTTCATGTTTAAACCTCTATAGATGTTTTGTTCAATGAGCCACCTAGAGACTGATATGCCGATAAGTCAAACATATCTAAACTGGCATATACGAACTCCATAATCGAGGATTGTATTGACTCATAGACCACCCATTCAATCGTCCGAGTAAAACAATACACTTCAACAGGTATCCCTTTAGCTTCAATAGGTAACATACGTATCATACGTGTAAACTTATCTGAGATCATAGGATGTTTATTTAAATAATCTGTCATAAAATAACGAAATGCACTCAAATTACTCAAATCACCTAGATGTATTTCAAAAGGATCTTTTAAAAAAGGAAAGCGTTCTATATAACTTTGTTTCTCTTCCTGCGTTAAAAATCTGACAGATTCCGTATCCACATAAAAAGCACGCTTAATACGTCGCCCACCTGATTCTTGCATAGAACGCCAATTTTTAAATGGATTTGATAATAAAGCAGAGGTAGGAACAATGGTAGATGTATTATCCCAATTCATCACTTTAATCGTTGTAAGCCCTATATTTTCGACATTACCATCAACCAAATGGCTTGGCATTTCCATCCAATCACCTTCTTTCAAGGTACGATTTGCTGATAGTTGAATACCTGCCACCAAACCCAAAAGAGGTTCCTTAAACACTAATAAAAGCACCGAGGTAATCACCCCCAAACCAGATAGCATATAAACAGGCGACTGATCAAACACAGTAGAGACCATTAAAAGACCAATCACGATCGCAGAAATTAACTTAATCGTCTGAAAAATACCTGATAAGGGTAAATCTCGGCCCCATCGTTTGAGATAACACCATCGCAATGCAATATTCAAAATCGCAAAAAATGCCATAAGAATAAAGAATAATATCCCAAGGCTACTTAAAATAAGACAAAAAGAAGCGATCTTGCCCTCTGGAAGCATGATAATTGATAGCATTCCAAATATAAATGATAATAAAACAAACCCTATTTGACGGAATAATTTAAATTGAGGAATCAATTTTAAAACATGAAACCTTGTATTGCCTGTCCAGCGGTTTAGAAATCGACATACCAATAAAACCAATCCGTACAATACAGCCACAAACAACAAAACAATTATTAAACCAATGAGTACACTTAAATTGTCTGATAACTGTATATCTAACAGTTTAAATAGCTCTGCAGTACCATTCATAATTCATTATCCTTAACTCATATATTCATACAGTAGAAAGCATTAAACACCTGATGTTCTTGTCTTTGTACGCATGGTCACAAACTCTTCGGCACTGGTCGGATGAATGCCCACAGTCGCATCAAAATCAGCTTTTGTAGCACCTACCTTGAGGGCAACAGCAAACCCTTGAACAATCTCACCTGCATCTTCACCCACCATGTGTAACCCCAATACACGGTCAGTCGCTTGGTCAACAATCAACTTCATCAATGTTCGCACTGATGCACCTGATAAGGTATGCTTCATCGCACGAAACTCAGATTGATAAATATCCACTACATATCCTGCCTCAATGGCTTGTTTCTCTGTTAAACCTACAGTACCAATATTTGGATAGGTAAATACTGCTGTCGGAATATTCTCATAAGACAAACGGCGTTTCCCCTCGCCATATAAATGATCGACTAATACCATCGCTTGAGAAGTTGCCACGGGGGTTAATTGCATGTGATTAATCACATCACCAATCGCATATATAGAAGGCACATTAGTTTGATAAAATTCATTGACTTCAACAGCACCCTGTTGATTCAATTGAATCCCTACTTCGTCCAAACCAAGTCCTTTTGTACGAGGAACACGTCCCGTTGCATACATCACCACATCAATCCCTGATAAAACCTCACCTGAACTTAATGTCACAGAATACGTTTGATCATAAGCAGTGACTTTTGTCACAGTACTATTTTTAATTAAATGTACACCTGATTTTTCAATTTCTTGGGTAGTATAGGACGCAATATCTTCATCAAATGCCCGTAATAAATGCGCTGATCTAATGACTTGATCCACATGAACACCAAGGGCATTAAAAATACATGCAAATTCACATGCAATATACCCACCACCTACAATGAGCATACGTTTTGGTAAAACAGGTAAATCAAACACTTCATTAGACGTGATGACATGCTCTCGACCTTCAATCTCTGGTATAAAGGCCTCCGAACCCGGTGCTATCAAGATACGCTTAGCCGTATATGTCTGTTTATCCCCTTGATGATTAACTACTTGAACGGTATGTGGATCTAATAATGCCCCCCAACCCTCTATTAATTGGACACCTGCATTGTCCAATAGTCTCTCATATATCGCATTCAATCGTGCTATTTCAGTTGCTCTTTGTTGCTTCAAATGATCCCAATCAAAGGAGACCTGTCCATTTGGCTTAAAACCATACCCCTGCATATCTTTTAATGCATGGGCATAATGTGCTGCATAACTATATAGCTTCTTTGGTACACAACCTAAATTGACACAGGTTCCACCTAAAGCAGCACCATCTACAATCGCTACTTTAATACCTGTTTGTGCAGACATTCGAGCAGCACGTACACCACCACTACCTGCACCAATCACCAACAAATCAAAATCCATATAGATACTCCTTATCTTAACCTACCTATTTGTTATTCAACACAATCTTCTCAGTTGATTTGAATTACCCTATTACGAAGCAATAGACTAATACGAGAGACACACTGTGTGGGATACACCCCATGTTTTAGACAGCACCCTGTTAAAACTATCCATTATTTATCTCATTGTAACAGAAACACCCATCAAACCGAACCACATTAAAAAACCAACAGCACTTAAAAAAATACCCCGAGAGTTGTGTCCAACTTTCGGGGTTCACCCCACTCATGGGGATTTTGTCATTTGTTGATGATAAAACATCACCTCATTCGATTTAGCGACGTGGCTTACGAAGTTTTTTCACCATCGCCAACTGAGCACGTAACATCTGCAACTCAGCTTCAATACGTTCAATATCAACGCGATCTGTCGCTTCTGCAAGTGTTGCTTGTGCTTTTTCTTGTGCAGCACGAGCCTTCTCTTCATCTAACTCTCCACCACGAATAGCAGTATCTGCCATGACCATGATATGATCAGCATGAATTTCTAGAAGTCCACCTGCCACGAAAATATGCTCTTGAGTACCATCTGCATGGTCAATACGAACACCACCCGGACGAATAGGTGAAACGAGTGATACGTGTCCCGGTAAAATGCCTAACTCACCACACTCTCCGGGTAGCACCACGAAAGATGCAGTGCCCGAATATAGGGAGGCTTCAGCACTCACCACATCCACTGTTAGCTTTTCCATGATCACTCCTTACAATGATTAAAGTGTTTTCGCTTTTTCAATCGCTTCTTCAATTGAACCAACCATATAGAATGCTTGTTCTGGCAAGTGATCTACTTCACCGTCAACAATCATCTTGAAGCCTTTAATCGTATCACTTAACTTCACATACTTACCAGGTGTACCAGTAAATACCTCAGCTACGTGGAACGGTTGAGACAAGAAACGTTGAATACGACGTGCGCGTGCAACTGATTGTTTATCTTCTTGACTTAATTCGTCCATACCTAAAATCGCGATAATATCACGTAATTCTTGGTAACGTTGAAGTGTTTGTTGAACTGCTTGCGCTACACGGTAGTGTTCTTCACCTACCACATGTGGATCTAACTGACGAGATGTTGACTCAAGTGGATCAACAGCTGGGTAAATACCAAGTGACGCAATATCACGAGAAAGTACCACAGTAGAGTCCAAGTGCAAGAAGGTAGTCGCTGGAGAAGGGTCAGTCAAGTCATCGGCAGGTACATATACCGCTTGAATAGAGGTAATAGAACCTGTTTTTGTTGATGTAATACGCTCTTGTAATACACCCATCTCTTCAGCCAATGTTGGTTGATAACCTACCGCAGAAGGCATACGACCTAACAACGCAGATACCTCAGTACCTGCCAAGGTATAACGGTAAATATTATCTACGAAGAATAGAATATCACGACCTTCGTCACGGAATTTCTCAGCCATTGTTAAGCCTGTCAAGGCAACACGTAAACGGTTTCCTGGAGGTTCGTTCATCTGACCAAACACCATCGCTACTTTGTCAAGTACGTTTGATTCTTCCATTTCGTGGTAGAAGTCATTACCCTCACGAGTACGCTCACCCACACCTGCAAACACAGATAAACCTGAGTGTTGCTTAGCGATGTTGTTAATTAATTCCATCATGTTAACGGTTTTACCTACACCCGCACCACCGAATAGACCTACTTTACCACCTTTCGCAAATGGGCAAACCAAGTCAATGACCTTAATACCTGTTTCTAATAACTCAACAGATGGGCTAAGTTCATCAAACTTAGGTGCTGGTTGGTGAATCGCACGTTTTTCATCATGCTCGATTGGACCTTTTTCATCAATTGGACGACCCAAAACGTCAGCAATACGACCCAATGTACCTGCACCTACTGGCACAGAAATTGGTGCATGTGTACGCTCAACAGCCATACCACGACGTAAACCGTCGCTTGAACCCATGGCAATTGTACGAACGATACCGTCCCCTAATTGTTGTTGAACTTCAAAAGTTAAACCTTTTTCTGCAAGACTATCTTGATTGTCTGCAGATAATACAAGCGCCTCATATACGTGAGGCATATGTTCGCGTTCGAACTGAATGTCTACTACGGCGCCGATACATTGAACGATGATACCATTACTCATCTTACTTTCCTTTATAAAATATATAGATGCACTACAACTAAACAGCTGCAGCACCTCCCACAATTTCTGAAATTTCCTTAGTAATTGCAGCTTGACGGGTTTTGTTGTAAACCAACTGCAACTCATCAATTACATTAGCTGCATTATCTGAAGCGGCTTTCATCGCAACCATACGAGCTGATTGCTCAGACGCCATATTCTCAGCCACCGCTTGATACACCAAGCTTTCGACATAACGATGGAGCAAGGCATCCATAACAGCTGCAGCACTTGGCTCAAACACATAATCCCAGTTGTGTTTGATATCTGTACTGATCTGTAACTGCTGATCCTCTGTTTGGAATAAATCTTCCAATCCATCTGGCAGTGGCAATAAACGCATAAAGACGGGCTCTTGGCTCATGGTGTTAATAAAGTCAGTAGTTGCAATATATACTGCATCAATTTCACCTGCCATATAGGCATCTAATTGCACCTTGAGGGCACCCACCAAACGATCTAAATTCGGAACATCACCCAAATGCGTCTCTTGTGAAACCACGTTAACACCAAGACGAGTCAAGAAAGCCAACCCTTTTGAGCCAAATGCCGTTGCTTGCACTTCAATACCTGATTCTTCAAAGGTCTTGAGACGAGAAAGCACCAAACGATTCATATTGGTATTTAAACCACCACAAAGGCCCTTGTCGGTTGTAACCATCACAAGTCCAACCTTTTTAATATCCTTACGCTCTTCCAAAAACGGATGAGAATAATCCAAATCAACCTGTTTCATGTGAAGTGCAAGTTGACGGATTTTCCGAGCATAAGGGCGACTAGCACGCATACGATCCTGTGCTTTACGCATTTTAGAGCTTGCAACCATCTCCATCGCTTTCGTGATTTTAGATGTGTTTTGTACGCTCTTAATCTTATTTCGGATTTCTTTAATTCCAGCCATACTGTTTTCCTATCGATGTTCCAGGGCAGTCAATTGAACTGCCCTCAAACACTGCCCGTTTTAAAATGAACCGTTTTGTTTAAAGCTTTCGATTGCACCTTTGAGAAGTGCTTCGTCTTCTTTAGATAAAACTTGCTCTGTCTGAATTCGATCCATCAATTCTTTGTGTTGTGCATTTAAGTAAGACTTCAACGCCTTTTCAAATGACAACACATCAGCAACTGCTAAATCATCTAAGAATCCATTATTAACAGCATATAGTGATACAGCCAATTCCCATACTTGTAATGGTTCATATTGAGGTTGTTTTAACAACTCAACCACACGAGTACCACGCTCTAACTGACGACGTGTTGCATCATCTAAGTCAGACGCGAATTGAGCAAAGGCTGCCAACTCACGGTACTGAGCCAAGTCAGTACGAATACCACCAGCGAGTTTCTTGATCACTTTAGTTTGTGCTGCACCACCCACACGAGATACAGAAATACCCGCATCAATCGCTGGACGAACACCTGCGTTAAACAATTCTTTCTCTAAGAAAATTTGACCATCAGTAATAGAAATTACGTTGGTTGGTACGAATGCAGATACGTCACCTGCCTGTGTTTCAATAATTGGCAATGCCGTTAATGAACCTGTCTTACCCTTAACCTCACCATTGGTGAAACGTTCTACATAGTCTGCATTTACACGCGCAGCACGCTCCAACAAACGAGAGTGCAAGTAGAATACATCACCCGGATACGCCTCACGTCCTGGAGGACGGCGTAAAAGAAGTGATACTTGACGATAAGCCCATGCTTGTTTTGTTAGATCATCATAAACAATTAATGCATCTTGACCACGATCACGGAAATACTCACCCATTGTACAACCAGCATAAGGTGCCAAGTATTGCATCGCAGCTGACTCAGACGCTGGAGCAGCGACAACAATGGTGTATTCTAACGCGCCTGTTTCTTCAAGTTTACGAACTACGTTATTGATTGTTGATGCTTTTTGACCAATCGCTACATAGATACAAGTTACATCTTGACCTTTTTGAGCAATGATTGTATCAATCGCCACAGCTGTTTTACCTGTTTGACGGTCACCAATAATCAATTCACGTTGACCACGACCGATCGGTACCATTGAGTCAACTGACTTCAAACCAGTTTGTAGTGGTTGAGAAACTGATTGACGAGCAATCACACCCGGTGCGACCTTCTCGATCACATCATATTCTTTTGCGTTAATAGGGCCTTGTCCATCGATTGGTTGACCCAATGCATTAACAACACGACCACGAAGTTCTGGACCTACTGGTACATCTAAAATACGACCTGTTGTTTTAACAACGTCGCCCTCTGAAATACCTGTATAGTCACCTAAAATTACGGCACCTACTGAGTCACGCTCAAGGTTAAGTGCCAAACCATAAATCTCATTAGGAAACTCTAACATTTCCCCTTGCATCACATCGGATAAACCGTGGATACGTGTAATACCGTCACTTACGGAAATGACAGTTCCTTGTGTACGAATGTCAGACGAAACACCTAGGCCTTTGATGCGCTCTTTAAGTAATTCGCTAATTTCTGACGGATTGAGTTGCATATTCAGACTCCCGAAATTCAAAAATTGACGTTAAGACGTCATTTGAGTACGTAACTGTGCCAGCTGTGCCTGCACAGATGTATCCATGACTTGGTCACCCACAGTCACACGAACCCCCCCAATCAACGATTGATCAACCGTGACTTGAGGTCTAAGTTGATGACCAAACTTCTTCTCTAAAGAAACAAGCAATTTCTTGAGTGTTTCATCTTCCAATGGAAAAGCTGTCACAATCTCTGCACAAGCAGTTCCTAGGTGTAGGTCTTTAAGATCCTTAAACTGTCGATTAATTTCCGACAACAAATCAAAACGACCATTTTCAAAAAGAAGCTCAACAAAATGTTTCATTGAGTCGTTTAATTCAGTTTTCAATAAAGAAAGAAATAACTTAGAACTCTCTTTCTTGCTGACATGAGGATTATTTACTGCTTCACGCAATGCGTCTGACGTTGATACCGTCGCCATTTCATCCATGGCAACAGTCCAAGCCTCTAAACCACTTGCGTCTTCACGCGCTGTTGCAAATACCGCTTCAGCGTACGGACGTGCAACTGTTGATAATTCAGCCATAAACCACCTCTTATAGTGATGCTTTCAGTTGTTCTAACAACTGTGCATGGGCTTGTGCATCAACCTCACGTTTTAAAATTTGCTCTGCACCTTGAACAGCCAATACAGCGACATCTTCACGCAAACGATCTCTAGCACTTTGTAGCTCAAGCTCAATATCAGCCTGTGCTTGCTTAACAATCGCTGCACTATCTGCCTCTGCTTTTGCACGTGCCTCTTCTAGAATAACCGCCGCTTGACGATCAATCTCCTGAAGACGTGTTTGCGCAGCTGCTTTTGCTTTAGCAACTTCTTCACCAATCTGTGCCTTTGTAAGCACTAATTCGGCTTTTCCTTTTTCTGCAGCAGCCAATCCTTCTGCGATTTTTTCTCGACGTTCGTCAATTGCTTTGACCAATGGTGGCCAAATAAACTTCATAGTAATAATACCAAGAAGGACAAATACCAACGTTTGGAAAATCAGCGTTGCATTTAAATTCACGTTCGTTCCCCAGTTAATTTAATGACATTGTCAAATAGTGACAAGCTAGAATAAGGTAGCATAAAAGGCAGCTACCCTCTCTCACAATCAACCGTTCCGATTAGAATGGATTCGCAAACGCAAATAGCATAGAAATACCAACGCCGATCAAGAAAGCCGCGTCAATAAGACCTGCGATCACAAACATTTTTGTTTGTAATGGGTTCATCAATTCTGGTTGACGTGCACAAGCGTCAAAATATTTGCCGCCCATCATGCTAATACCGATACAAGCACTGAATGCACCAATAGAAATAATTAAACCACAAGCCAAAGCTACCATAATAAACTCCTTAAAAAAAATATGAGTTGTTTATAAAATTTACGCCCCCACACCATGTGAGTTTGTGATGAGTAGTAAGTTACCTTACTTGAATGAATACTTTTCAATATTCAATTTTAAAATCGTACTCTCTCAAGTACACCTATCGATGATCCCCACATAAGCAACCACCGATAAAATAAATTAGTGACTTTCGTGCGCTTGACCAATATATACCAAAGTCAACATCATAAAGATAAACGCCTGTAAAATAATCACCAAAATATGGAACAATGCCCAGAACAAGCCAGCCAATAAATGCCCTGTTGCCAAGCCAAAACCAATACCACTAAATGTAAAGTATGATCCCATCAATGCAATCAACATAAAGATTAATTCGCCAGCAAACATATTACCAAAAAGTCGCATACCCAAAGAAATGGTTTTTGCAGCAAACTCAATCAAGTTAAACACAAAGTTAGCTGGTGCTAAAATAATACCTGCAATACCATGCGCATGGAAAGGTGCTGTCATAAGGTCTTTTGAGAAGCCCTTAAACCCTTTAATTTTGATACCATAATACCAACTTAACACCAATACACCCACAGCCATACCAATAGTAATGTTTAAATCTGCTGTTGGTAAAATACGATGGAAGTAGAATGCACCCGGTTCATGATGAGAACCCGCCAATCCTGTCCATGTGAAGATTTGACCAAATAAATCAACGGGCACCAAGTCTAATGTATTCATAAACACAATCCATAAGAATACTGTCAATGCCAAAGGCCCCATATATTTGTTAGATTCCTTGCTTGGAATAATCATGTCCGCTTGCTCACGAACCATATCCAACAAAATCTCCACTGCCATCTGAAAACGACCCGGCACACCCGATGTGGCTTTACGTGATGCCTTCCACAAGAAAAGCAACGCTAACACCCCCATCAATACAGACCAAAAAACAGAGTCCCAGTTGATCAAAGAAAAATCAACATAAACAATAGGACGACCCTCTACAGGGGTTGTAGCACTCGACAAATTCTGCAAGTGATGATTAATATACGCTTGCGGTGTTAGTGTAGAGCTTGACATCATTTACTCCAAATAAGACTTTATTAAAACAATAAAATAACTTTTTAAAACAACAATCAAACCAAGGCAAAAGAACAACCAATCAACCCGATAACGTCCAAATAATATAACGAAACCTACTAATACGAGTGCTCCAAAAACCTTAGCTATCTCAACTAAAATAAATGAGTTGTCCTTAATACGTTTATTTTGTATTAAGTACAACATATATCCATTAGCAAGCAAAGAGGGTATTAAATAAACACCAGCCCCCACCAATCCCGAGACCGTTCTTAACATGCTCGTCGATAAAAGGCATATCAAGAAAAAGACGACAACAAAGAGCGTTTGAAAAACCAATAAATTTTTGATGAGCCTCATGGACTGCAATCGAAAATCTTCTCTCTGTGCCTCTGTTAGCTGTATTACTTTGACCTCTTCGCTTGTGAATGACATTGCTTATTTCTCTATTAATGTGACAGCATATAAAAACAAGTTAAATGCCTTCATAATAATGAGAGGATTATACCTAAAAAGCATAGAAAAAACCAACCCAGAAGACAAAAAACAAAAAAGATTTCGCAAAAAATAGAACAACAAAAATCTATTGAGCCGTACACATGGAATATATGATATATTTTACATTAACCTAGTATCATTTTCATTTAAGCAATTTAACTTAATATTTTTTCATTAAAGGACAGATAAAATGAACAAACCATCTATCCATTATCATGTAACACCCATTGATTTAGCAGGTCACCGATTTGAAGTTTTGTTACAATTAGCACACTTTGAAGAGCAGGAACTCACCCTACAACTCCCAAATTGGATTGGGGGCAGTTACATGATCAGAGACTTTGCAAAGAATATAGAAACCTTATCTGCTCTGAACTTAAACACTGTTTCCAAGCAAAGTACCCGTCTGGAACCCTCTATACCATCTGCCAACCTGAAACAAATTGATACAAATACATGGTCATGCCATATTACAAATGAGGGGCTTTGTATTCGATATATTGTATATGCATGGGACCTCAGTGTACGCTGTGCACATTTAGACGAAACACATGGTTTTTTTAACCCAACCAGTCTATGTTTACGTGTTCAAAATTTTGATCATTTACCACATAAAATGACAGTACACTCAACAGAAAAAACCAACCATTGGGACGTTTATACGAGTTTAATGCCCGTTGCAGAAACACAACGACATGATTTCGGCACCTATCTTGCCAAAAATTATGATGAGTTAGCCGATAGCCCATTTGAAATGGGAACGCCACGCTACCTGAGTTTTGAGGCATGTGGAGCACTTCATGAAATGGTCTTTACGGGCATTATGCCAAATACCGATTGGGATCGAATTCAAGCCGACGTTAAAACCATTTGTGAGGCACAAATTGCCTTTTTTGAACCACAAACAAAAAAAGCCCCTTTTTTAGATAGTAGCGATCGTTATGTATTTATGACCATGGTAACAGGTGATCAATATGGTGGATTAGAACATAGAGCAAGTACTGCTCTGATGTGTTCTCGAGAAGATTTACCCGTCATTGGCGAAGATGAGCCTAGTGAGGGCTATTTATCCTTCCTTGGATTGGTCAGCCATGAGTACTTCCACACATGGAATGTCAAACGCATCAAACCTCAAGCGTTTGCACCCTATAATTTGAATGAAATTAGTTATACTAAACTACTTTGGGTATTTGAAGGATTTACCGATTACTTTGATGAAGTTTTCTTATATCGTACAGACATTATGTCACGAGAAAACTATATCAAGAGCATTCAAAAAGTGATTCAACGTGTATATCACCGTTCTGGTGTTTATAAACAAAGTATTGCAGATAGTTCTTTTAATGCATGGAATAAGTTCTACAAACAAGACGAAAACAGTCCTAATGCCATTGTAAGTTACTACGCAAAAGGCTCATTAACGGCTTTATGTCTGGACGCACACATTCAAAAACAAAGTAAAGGTCAACGTAGCTTGGATGATGTGATGCGTTTACTTTGGGATCGATATGGTAGAGACTTCTTTATTAAAAATGAGAATAAAGGCGTACAAGAAGATGAAATGGTGACACTCATTCTTGAAGCCACAGGTATTGACACATCTGACTTTATCAAACGCTATGTAGAGGGGGTAGAAGAACTGCCACTTAAAGAAGCACTCGCCCACCAAGGTATCGAATTATCATGGCACACAAAAGGCTCGTATATTGGGTGGGGTACACGTAGCAACCATGGTCAATGTGTGTTAAGTTATGTATTGGAAAGCAGTCCTGCACACACGGCAGGATTATCAGCACAGGACGTCTTAGTCGCCATCAATAATATTCGAATTACCGATAAAAATCTTGATACCGTTCTCAAACGATTCAAGGCGGGCAACAAAGTTAATGTGCATGTATTTAGACGTGATGAATTACGCGTATTTAACTTACAACTGGGTGCTCCTGTCAATAACCAAGCAAAACTTACTGACATTGGAGATACAAGCAAAAAACAAAGCTTTATCAAGGGAATATTTCAGAAGAAATAAGCCGAAGAATGCGATAAATAATAAACCTATGACTGGTTATTGAACAAAAGTCTATTAATTGATATTGAGCACCAAGAAGTTTTCTTCGGTGCTCACTTTTTACTTTTATTTTGTGGGTGTAATGAGCATTTTTAATGTATTAAAAAAACAAAAAAACGGATACCATTTCTCAAATACCTTAAAGGAGGAATGGGGCTAATTTATCAGCCAACTACTCTAATCCAGTAGTACCTAAATCATAAATATCTTGATGTTCTTTAATTTTTTCATTAAGATCAATATTGAGGTCAATCAAACGTCCTGTGGATACATCAAATACCCAGCCATGCACCAAAGGTAGTCTATTTTCAATATAGTGTCTTTGCCACACTGCCATTTTAATAATATTAACGCATTGTTCTTCTACATTTAACTCCACCAAACGTTTATAACGTGCTACCTCATCTTCTATGGCATTCAGTTCATCTTGATGTAAGCGATACACATCACGAATATTACGTAACCAAGGATTTAACATGCCATAATCCGTATCTTGCATAGCCGCTTTGATACCACCACAAAAATAGTGTCCACACACAACCACGTGTTTCACCTTTAAATGGCTGATTGCATACTCAATAACAGAGGCAGAGCTATTGTCATTATTAGGCACTAAATTCGCAATATTACGGTGTACAAACATCTGTCC
>PDWI01006709.1_pt1 | contig 14346 bp, 9 predicted proteins | sample 1430891 | NCBI WGS metagenome assembly PDWI01 (sample SAMN01162508, study PRJNA174530) | Oral metagenome, whole genome shotgun sequencing project. | biome: Marine environment; feature: Marine mammal; material: Swab sample of the gingival sulcus; isolation source: swab sample of gingival sulcus...
GTCTTCTATTTTAAGTTTCTGAAAAAGCGTTTTCTGACTTTTAAAATACGAGAGCGGAAAAGCATAATCTAAGACTAAAATCTCTCGCATTTCATCCACCAGAGAAATTGCGAAATCAATATCTTCCACTTCGGTTAGGAATTTTGAATCGGCAAGAATTTCCTTACCTCTTTCGGTCAAACATTCCTTTTGAGTCAGTCCTATCAGCTTATCAAAGCCTAATTTATCGGTAGCGTTAGCAGGGTAAATCACGTTTAAAAAATTTCTGCGACAAAGTTACACCATTTATCATTCAAAAATAGCACAATAAAACGCCCTTTTTTACGATGTCTCAAAATTAAACCTTGCGGATTTTAGCTTAAAATCGGAATTGAATTTTGGCACGAATACCGAATTTTGAGATATTCGGTTCGTCGAGGTATGTCAATCTCCAAAGAGCATCTATTCGTAAGATTTGAAGGATATTTTCAATTCCTACACTCGCTTCCATGTATGGCTTATGAGCCTCTTTAGACATGCTTGGAATGTGCGAGTAATTCCAGTTTTTCTCGGAGATATTTCCCACCAAACCTTTAAGTGTTACGACTTCTCTGAACTTCAATTTATTAAACAGAGGTATTTTGTTTAAAAAGAAACCTTCAAAATGATATTCAGCCCAAAAGTTAATCCATTCATCGCTGATAAATTCATAGTAATTCATAAGGTTAAAAGCGTAATCGTCGTACCAAAAAGTTTCATTTCCTTTATGCATTTCCAGCAAAGGGAAAGGCAAAGTACCGAATATCTTACCCGCTTCCACGTAGTAACGCAAACGTCCCAAAGGATTCATTTTGATAACGTGAAAATAGCCTAATTGTAAACGATGATATTCATAATCGCTCATCAGAGCCGCGTTTTTAGGAGCATAGGTGTAATCTACGCTTAAAACCGGATATTTAGAGCCCAAGAATATTTTGTCTTCTCGTCCTTGAATTGTGTTCTCGTTGAACGCAACCCGTGTATTTAAGGTGATTTCCGATTCTCGAATATGATTCGTTGACAAAGAATCGTGCTTAGGTCTAAAGTCTAAATAATTAATAGCATTCGGACTAATTACACGATGCTTGACCGTTAATATATTAGACAAACCTTTTATCCATTCTACCTTGCTAAAAGCACTTATCCTCTCATAATTAGTAAGCATGGTTGCTGCTCCTGTTCTTGAAAAAATAGCACTCATCAGGTTGTCGCTTTCCAAGGAAAAAGGACTGCTTCCCAATTGCTCTAAGTCCTTGGCGTATTCAAAGCCAATGCTCCGAGTTAAATCCTTCCGGAAATAATATCTAGCTCCTAAACCGTATTTAAATCTATCATCCTTAATACCATATGCTAAGTAGCTGTCTAAATATATTTTTTCGCTAAATTCGGGACTGGTTCTCAACATCAATTTAAAGCGGCTTCCTTCTATCTCATTGTAAGAGTAAAAATTATTATAGTTTCCAATTTCTATCTTTCCCCATTCGTAATATCCATTAAATATGGCCTTGACAATATCTATATAAGTCCTAAACAAAGGTACATTCTTAATAGAATCTACCATTGTGTAAATACCTCGTTCTGTAACATTTAGTTTTTCCTTTCTTAAATCTTCCCATTCCTCTTCAGTTACTTCATCCGCTTTGTCCGTAACCACTATTTTTTTAGAATTTAAGGCAGAAAATAGAGAGTCGGGAATGTTTTTGTCAAAAACGAAATCGGAATAATGGGTGGTTTTTCGGGCGAAAAAACCCATTGTATTTTTAGTGACATTAAAATCGAGCACCAATTTTTCGTAAGTTATAGCCCATTGGTCTTTGTCAACCTTATTAAATTTCTGATTCAGATAAAAATGATGTACTAAGTTAAGGTTTGCTTTTTCAGATAAGTTCAGTTCTACTTGTTTAACGGCAAAACTGGTATCTGCGATCCACATAAAACCGTCGAAAGTAGGTTCGTGCTTGTATTTTGGTACAAAGGAAATTTTATAACACCACTGATTATCAATATAAGTGCTATCCAGTAAGTGATATTTATAATAAGCTCTACCAATAGATGAAATCGGACTAATTAAACTTCTGTCGATAATATTAACATAGTTATCATAAATATTCATTTTCTGATACATCTGACCCGTGTACTGAGATATTGTTTCATCATCAACCCCGGAAATTTTAAAAGCAGTTATCTCTTCCCGACTAGAGCTTGGCGATTTTCGATAGTAAAAATTAGAATAGGTCTCCGAAATCAGTACCGGTAAATAATTTTTTCCGGTAACCACTGATGTGTCTATGTAATCAAATACAAAATCGAACTTTTTAAATAGCTTTCTTTTCTGAAATTTCTTTGAAATATTGTTAACATCAACCTGCATTTTGTTATAAACTTTACAGCTGTATTTTTCTATTTTATCCGGATTGTTTTCCGATTTATGTTTGTTGATGTTTCGTAATATTTCAAAGGCAGGATTTTCGCCGGGAACAACCACGACCTCTGCCAAGCTGATATTATCCATCTCCATTTTGATGGTAATGTTTTGGTATTTTCCGTATTTAACAGGTATTTTTTGAGTTTTATAACCAATAAAAGAAGCAATTAAGGTATCTACTTTTTCTCTGGCTACCAAAAAGAAATCTCCATCTACCGACGAAATAGTGCCTAGTTGTGTCCCCTTAAAAGCAATGTTGGTAAAGGGAATCGGTTCTCCTGTATCTTTTTCTATAACCATTCCCTTGACCTTGGTTTCTTGAGCTATTGAGACCGTAAACAATAAACACAAAAGGACAAAGGTAGATACAAACTTTTTTACCCTTGATTCAGGCTCTATCTGCATTATGTTTTGCTTGATAAGGCGACTTCTGTTTTTTGTAGAAATCGCTGAATCAAGCTTAAAATATGTGTTTTTTTGTAGATTAAAATTCATAGAGAAAAAATAAATCGTTTAAACGATGCCTTCTTTTAATATATCGTGTAGATGAATCATACCTATATAATCATCATTTGAATTAACAACCGGCAATTGTGTTATTTTATGGCGTTCCATCAACATAAAAGCTCGGGTTGCCATTTCGTTCTCAAAAATCGTCTTAGGTCTTGGTGACATAATATCTTTAGCAAGTAGGTTTTCTGTCGAGACGCTTCTCTGTAACATTCTTCGAATATCTCCATCGGTAATAAATCCTATTACCTTATTATTGTCATCAACTACAGCAGTTGCTCCTAATCTTTTAGAAGATATTTCGTAAATAACATCCGAGAGGCTAGTGTCCTCTTGTACTTTTGGGGTGTCGTTAGAAGATATTAAGTCGGAAACCCTCATATATAACTGCTTGCCTAAGGCTCCTCCGGGATGCACCTTTGCAAAATCTTCTCGCGTAAATCCTTTTTTCTCTAACAAACAAACCGCCAAGGCATCTCCCATTACTAACTGAGCGGTGGTACTGGTGGTAGGTGCTAGATTATTAGGGCAAGCCTCTCTGTCTATCGTGACTCTTAAAATGTAATGTGCGTTTTTAGCGAGGTAAGATTCTGTATTAGAGACCATTGCTATCAATTTGTTGCCTCTGTTTAGAATCAAAGGAACCAAGACTTTAATTTCAGGCGTGTTACCGCTTTTAGAAAGGCAAATAACCACATCGTTTTTCTGAATAATTCCTAAATCGCCATGAATAGCATCTGCCGCGTGCATAAAAATAGCAGGCGTTCCTGTGGAATTGAGTGTAGCCACTATTTTCTGACCAATGATAGCACTTTTCCCAATTCCTGTTACAATAACTCTGCCCTCACTTACATATATTGTATCAATCGTCTTAATAAAATCGTCATCAACCATAGAAGCAATTTTTTCTATCGATTTTGCCTCCTCTAAGATGGTGTTTATGGCTATTTTCCTTGTATTTTGCTGTATATTGTTCATTTTCTCAAAAAAAAGTTTTGTATAAAAAATAAATTGATTAACTTCGTTACGAAGTATCGAAAAAAATCAAAATCGTATTTTGAATCGGCTAAAATACGATTGATATTTTAAAAATAAATATGAATTCGGAATTATTACATCAACATTTGCAAACTCGCTTTGGCTTTGACAGATTCAAAGGTCAACAAGAAGATATTATATTGAACATATTAAAAGGTAGAGATACCTTTGTTTTGATGCCCACCGGTGGTGGTAAATCACTGTGTTATCAACTCCCGGCTTTAATACAAGAAGGAACTGCTATCGTTGTTTCTCCGCTTATTGCCTTGATGAAAAATCAGGTTGATGCACTTAGGGGACACTGCTCAGACGACTCTATCACACACTTTTTAAACTCATCGCTTAACAAGGCTGATGCAACAAGAGTGCGTGAAGATGTTCAATCGGGAAAAACAAAATTACTCTATGTAGCACCTGAAACACTTACTAAAGAAGATAACTTAGAATTTTTTAAAAGTTTTAAGGTCTCTTTTTATGCTATAGACGAAGCTCACTGTATTTCTGAGTGGGGACACGATTTTCGTCCGGAGTATAGAAAGTTAAGAAGTTTGATAGATAAAGTGGGCGATGCTCCTATTATTGCATTAACAGCTACGGCAACACTCAAGGTGCAGCACGACATTAAAAAGAGTTTGGGAATGCCTGAGGCTGATGTTTTTAAGGATTCTTTTAATCGAAAGAACTTATACTACGAGATTCGTCCAAAAGTTAATGCTACAAAAGAGATTATCAAGATTGTTAAGAATAACCCGCACAAATCGATTATTGTGTATTGCCTAAGTCGAAAAAAGGTTGAAGAGTTAGCACAAACCTTGCAGGTGAATGATATTAGAGCACTTCCTTATCATGCTGGCTTAGATGCTGCAACAAGAGCGAAACATCAAGACCAGTTTTTGATGGAAGATATTGATGTTATTGTGGCAACAATTGCCTTCGGAATGGGAATTGATAAGCCGGATGTCCGCTTTGTGATTCATTATGATATTCCTAAAAGTTTGGAATCTTACTATCAAGAAACCGGTCGTGCAGGACGCGATGGGGGAGAGGGGCAATGTATTGCTTTCTATTCCTATAAGGATATTCAAAAATTGGAAAAGTTTATGCAAGGGAAACCGGTTGCTGAACAAGAAATTGGTAAGCAGCTTCTTATAGAGACAGTCTCTTTTGCTGAATCTTCTATCTGTCGCAGAATTACATTGTTAAATTATTTTGGAGAAGAAATAGGCAAATGTGGTAACTGCGATAACTGCTTGCATCCTAAAGAGGAGTTTGAAGGTCAGGAATATGTTTTAACTGCTTTGGAAACCATTCAAGAAATGAATGAAAAGTTTAAGGCAGAGCTGATTGCAGAAGTGATGGTTGGTAACGAAAATTCCGAAATCCTATCTCATAAATTGAATAATCTGGAGCATTTTGGTATCGGAAAAGAAAAAGACCTTAAATTTTGGACTTCTGTGCTAAGACAATGTTTGATTGCTAAATTTATTGAGAAAGAGATTGAAAATTACGGACTTATAAATCTTACCGAGAAAGGTAAAGCTTTTATAAAAGAACCACAATCTTTCAAGTTGGTAAAGCAAATAGATTACGAAACAAGCGACGATTCTATCAGTAGTCAAGCGGCATCTACTTCTGCCGGAGACCCTATTCTTGTGAGTATGTTAAAAGACTTGAGGAAGGAAATAGCCAAAGAGAAAGATGTTCCTCCTTATGTTATTTTCCAAGATGTGTCTTTAGACGAGATGTCTATTCATTACCCTATCACTAACGAAGAGTTATCTAATATTGCAGGGGTTGGAAGTGGAAAAGTATCGCGTTTCGGGAAAGCATTTACCGGCTTAATAGCAAAATATGTCGAAGAAAACGAAATTGAAAGACCGGATGATTTAGTGGTTCGAACCGTTGCTAAAAAATCGGGAGACAAATTGCAAATTATTAAATCTATAGACCGACAAGTGCCTTTAGAAGAAATTGCAGATTCGCTAGGTATTGAACTCGAACAGTTAATCAAAAAATTAGAAGCTATTGTTTATTCGGGTACAAAAATAGACATTGCTTACTATGTAGAAGCGGAAATCGATGAGGATAAAATTGATGAGTTGTACGATTACTTTATGGATGTAGATGATGACAATCTGTCTTATGCCCTTGAAGAGTTTGAAGAAGATGGTTATACCGAAGAAGAAATAAGATTGGTTAGAATTATGTTTATTTCCGATGTTGCTAACTAAAATATTATTTCTATTCTAACATTTTACATACTTTTGTAAGATTAAATATGTTTTACAGAAAATAACTATGACTAAACAATATTTACGAAGCAGAAATAAACTTTCAAAAGGGATATTCGGTAGGCTCATTATAATGGGCTTTGTCCTATTGATATTAAGCTCTTGCACCTCTAGAAAAAAAATACTTTATTTCCAAGATAGACTAGAAAAGGAAGATACCACATTGGTTTATCACCCTAAAGAAAAAGAGCATCGCATTAAAGAGGGAGATATTCTTTACATCAGTATAAACTCCATGAACAAGGAGCTTTCCGATATGTTCAAAAAAGGGAATGAAGCAAATTCTTCCTCCTCGTACGCGATGTGGAGCAATCCCGGTAGTATCTACGTAAACGGCTATTCTGTGGACGGTAAAGGAAACATTTATATCCCCATAATAGGAGAAATAAATGTCTTAAATCAAACATTTGAAGAGGCGAGATTACGTATCGAAAGAAAAATAAAAACATTTATCACAGATGCGACCTTGTCTGTTAAGTTTTTAAATTTTAGATATACTTTTGTAGGAGAGGTTAATAGCCCCGGTACTTATACGAATTATAGTAATCGAATAACCATTTTTCAGGCTCTTGGGTACGCGGGTGATATTACTATTTTTGGAGACAAAAAGGATATACAAATTCTTAGAGAATATCCGGATGGGCAAAGGGTTCATAAAATTGATTTAACACAGTCTTCGATTGTGAATTCAGATTTTTATTATCTAAAACCTAATGATGTTATTTATATCAAACCGGTTCGTAATAAGTCTTTTAGGCAAAATTTACCTAATATAGCTCTTATATTTTCGTCTATTTCAACAATTATCTTAGTTCTTAATTTTATTGGAAAAAAATAATGACATCTCAAAATACTAACGACAATAGTCCTCAATTAGAAACTATTGATATAAAAAAATTAATATTCAAAGTTATAAACAATTGGTATTGGTTTGCCCTAGCCGTATTCATATCTATTGTTTTAGCTTTCTTTATTAATAGATATACAGAGCCTGTATATACTGTAGAATCAAGCATCTTAATACGAGATAAAAGCAACACAAACGCTTCCGGTATCGATAATATGATGCGTGAACTTAGAGTTTTTGACAGAATCCGAAGAAAAAATGTTGAAGATGAAAAAGGAATTCTTGAGTCTTATTTTTTAACACGAAAAACCTTAGAGCAATTAAACTTTGAAATTTCTTATTTTAGTATAGGAAGAATTCGAGAACCTGAACTTTATAAGATATCTCCTTTTAGAGTAACGACAGACAGTATTTCCTTAAATCCTTATAATTACCCTATTCATGTTGAAATATTGGACTCCGATTATTATTTATTAACAGTAGATGATAAATATAATATAAAGCAAAAAATGAAGTTTGGGGAACCTTTTGTATCGGAATATTTCAATTTTACGGTGCTGAAAAATTTCCGAGACTCAGATTTAGAAGCAGCAAGGGCTTATGAGCATTACTTCGTGTTTAATGATTTAAATCAACTTTCCAATCAATACAGGAATAAACTAAAAATTTCAACAACCGATGAGAAAAGTTCAATACTAAAACTTAAAACATCGGGAAGGGTCATCGAAAAAGAAGTAGATTTCCTTAATACCCTGGGAAAGACTTATATCCAAATGGAATTAGATGAAAAAAACCAAGTCAACGAAAAAACAATACTCTTTATAGATGAGCAGTTAGGTATCATTTCAGACTCACTTACTTCTGCAGAAAATAATCTACAACAGTTTAAAGAAAAAAACAGAACCATAAATCTTAGTATAGAAGGTAAAATTTTATTTGATAAATTAGAGACCCTACAAAAACAATTGTCCTCCCATACTATCAACCAAAAATATTATGAATACCTGTCGAAATATATCAGAGAAAAAGATACTAAAGATGTTATCTCTCCTACTATTTTAGGTATTAGTGACCCCTCTCTAAATAAGTTGGTTATAGAATTAAATGAACTTTCTGCTCAGAAACACAATTTGCAAATGGGCTCTCCCAATGGGAATCCGGCTTTAGAAATAACAAATAAAAAAATAGAAAATCTAAAAAGTTTAATTAAAGAAAACTTAAACACAATAATCAAAGCAAATTCTTTATCTATTAATGATGTAACAAGTCAAATAACATCTGTTGATAGAGAAATAAGAAAGCTACCAACCACAGAAAGACAACTTATTAATATTCAAAGGAAATTTACGCTTAATGATGAGATTTATAATTTTTTGCTAAAGAAACGTGCCGAAACAGGTATTGCTAGAGCTTCTAACACTGCTGAAAACAAGATATTAGATAAAGCACGTGGAGAAAATGCTACTCAGATAAGTCCTAATTCAAAATTAAATTACCTTATTGCTATCATTGTAGCTATCTTAATTCCTTTATTAGTTATTATTATACTAGATTTTTTCGATAATAAAATTCATGAAAGAAAAGACATCGAAAGCAGAACAACAATTCCTATTATCTCGGAAATAGGACATAATAATAAACATTCCGACCTTGTAGTTGCAAAATATCCACGTGCTTCTATTTCCGAGTCGTTTCGAAAACTGAGAACCAACCTGAGATTTAGTTTGGCCAATATAAAATCAGACACCCCTGTTATAGCGGTTACATCTACCATAAGTGGAGAAGGAAAGTCTTTTACATCCATAAACACAGCATCGGTTATTGCTGCCTTAGACAAAAAAACAGTCATTATTGGTTTAGACCTTAGAAAACCTAGTTTACATAAATTTTTCAATGTGGAAAATGATACAGGAATTAGTGAATATTTAAGTAATCAAACAGACTTAAACTCTATTATTAGAGAAACGGAAGTGCCAAATCTTTCTATAATACTGGCAGGAACCATTCCTCCTAATCCTGCAGAATTAATAGAGTCTCCGAAAATGGAAGAAATAATAAATGAGCTGAAGACAAAGTTCGACTATATTGTTTTAGATACGCCTCCTGTTGCTTTAGTAACAGATGCACTTCTCCTATCTTCTTTTGTGGATCTCCATTTATATGTGATTCGACAAAATTACTCCAATCTTTCGGTTTTAGAATTCTTAAATACCATCAAAGATAATCATAATACGAATCTAAATATTGTGTTAAATGATATTAATCTAAAAGGGTATTACTCATATAAATACAATTACAATTATAAGTATGGAGGCGGGTATTACAGTCATAATTATTACGAAGAAGAAATAAAAATGCCTCTTGCGGTTAAGATTTTTGAGTTTTTCAAAAGAAAATAATTTAATAAACTAAAAAGACAGAAAATATGTTACCTCGTTTCTTACTTGCCGACAACTCTCAGGAATTACCGGAAACCATTTTCGTAGTTCATACGGAATATCCAAAGTTTATTGTAGAGTCTGATATTGATGACTTCTATTCCAATCAATTGATACATTGGATAGACGAGGAACCTGATTCGGAAGAAACTATCACAACCCTTTTGGAAGAAGCGGAAGATTTTCTTATCGATGAGCTCGATATGAACGACGAATTATACGACGAAGACGAGTAGCCTTATGAGGCTGATATGGACTTTTATATTATTACTTTTCGCTCACTTGCTTGTAGGGCAGACGCATTTTTTACAGGAACGCCTAAAAAACAAGGTTCTTAACAAGGGTCAAGCGATTGTTGAGTTTCGAGAAAGTCGAATTGGAACGGTCAATCAATTGTCCAAAATCATCTCCATAGACCATTACGAAGATGGATTGGTTAAAGCTTATATCAGTCAATTGGAAATAGATGATTTTCTATCTAAGGGATACGATTTTGACATCTTAGAAGATAAGTCCCCAAGCAATCTTGAGGTGGCTGATAGTATTTCAGAGATGCTTGACTGGGATAAATATCCTAGTTACGAAGTTTATACGGAGATGATGCTTGCTTATGCTTACGATTATCCCGAAATATGCCGATTGGATACCATCGGCTACTCTCAAAATAACCGGTTAATATTAGCGGTTAAAATAACAGATAACCCGAATGAGGATGAATATGAGCCTGAATTCCTGTACACCGGACAAATGCACGGTGATGAAATGCTTACTTCCATTCTTTTTTTAAGATTGATAGACTACCTATTAAATAATTACGGGACAGATTCTGTTATAACAAATTTAATCAATAATACGGAAATTTGGATTAACCCTCTATCGAATCCTGACGGTTTATACAGAGGCGGTAATAGCAATGTCTCTAACTCTATTCGTTACCTTGCGAATGGTATCGACCCAAATCGAAATTTTCCGAACGCAATAGCTGGTGAGCACCCCGACGGGCATGAATGGGCTCAAGAGACGGTAGATATGATGGATTTCCTAGAGTCTAGAGATTTTGTAATGTCTGCCAATACACATTCAGGGGCAGAGGTTGTTAATTATCCGTGGGACACTTGGAACAGCAATCAAAAAATAACTGCCGACAATAATTGGTGGATAATGCTTTCTCAAGAATATGCTGAGAATGCCCAAAACGATAGCCCTCCAGATTATTTTACTGGTGTTTCTCCATCCGGATATATTCATGGTGGAGATTGGTATGTGGTTCTTGGCACAAGACAAGATTATGTAAATTACTTCTTACATTGCAGAGAAGCGACCATAGAACTCTCCAATCAGAAAAAATTGAGCTCCAATAAATTGCCCGATTATTGGATTTATAATAAAGAAGCTTTGATAAGCTATCTACAACAAGTTCAGTATGGAATTAAAGGCATTGTTACAGATAGCTGTACAGGTTTGGGCATCAGGGCTAAGGTAGAAATTGAAGAACACGACCAAGATAGTTCATTTATATATAGTTCTTTACCTATCGGTAATTTTCATAGACCTATCGAATCTGGAACCTACAATTTAATTGTTTCCGCCGATGGGTATCAATCTAAAATTATTGAGAATGTTGATGTTGCCGATTATGATGCTACAGAAGTAAATGTAAGTCTTTTTCCCATCAGTTCGACCGCCAATTTTTCTTCCGATAAACAAAAAAACATTACAATTAAACCCAATCCCGTAAAAGAGCGTTTTCTGATGGAAGGAGATATTTCTATTCAATATGTAGAAATTATTGATATTAAGGGGGCTGTCGTTTTTAAAGAATATTTAAAGAATGCAAACAAAATTGTGTCTGTTCAAGGACTTAAACCGGGTACTTACTTTTTAAATATCCGAACAGAAGACCATCAAAATATACGCAAAAGATTTGTAAAACAATAAACTTAAGACTTTTATGAGTATCTGTTTGTTGATGAGTTGTGGTTAATGTTAAAAAAATATCCATTTGGGGAAGTTTTAGGGAAAAGTTTCTTATCTTGTTAACCTCTTTTTTACTAGAGAGTTTAAAAAATAATCACATAAATTAAAACAGACTATATTTGATTTGAGGTATATCTCATATTTCAGGTTTGGTCACAAAATTTGAAACATATGAAAAATTTGAAACAATTATTAATTACCTTTTTAGGAATGCTGTTTGTGTTTTCCGTAAATACGAGTTTGGCACAAAGTAAACACCATGTAGAAAGGTGTAAAGACCATTCGATAACTGAGAGGATACCTAATTTAACAGATACGCAATCTAAAAAAATAGAAGCACTTAGAGTTGCTCATCAGAAGGAGGTTCAGAAGATTAAAAATCAGATGGACATCAAACGAGCTGAGTTAAAAGCCCTTCAAACTGCTGATAAACCGGATATGTCTGCGATTAATAAAAAGATTGAAGAACGCTCGGTTTTAAGAACAGATTTGGAAAAGAAACGAGCTCAATACAAGCAAGATGTTAGAGCTTTATTAACAGATGAGCAAAAGTTAGCTTTTGATAAAAGAACTCTTAGAAGCCATGAGTGTTCTCGTCATCATCCACATCGTACTGCTGGGTGTAAGGAGCAATATCATAAGAAAGATAAGCCACATTGTGCTAAAAAATGTAGTAAGTAGTTAAATGAACTCAGGATAAGGTTTCGCTTACAGAAACTTGCAAATATTATCCCGAGTTCACGTTAAATAGCAAAATAGGAATTAAGATTATCTTTAGGGGTAATCTTTTTTTATTGATAGATTCTTTACTTTTGCACGAATGGAAGTAATCAACGACCTTAATACGGTTAATCTTACGAGTTCAGTTATTTGTGTGGGCAATTTCGATGGTTTGCACAGAGGGCATCGCGTTGTGGTAGAGCGAACGGTTTTTCATGCTAAGCGAATGAATGCCGACGCGGTAGTATTTTCGTTTTGGCCGCATCCGCAGAAAGTTTTAAAGCCGGATAGTCTCTTAGAATATTTAAGTACTTATCAAGAGAAGATTGCCCTTTTTGAATCTGTTGGAGTAGATAAGCTGATTTTATTCCCGTTCAATCGTGAATTTGCTTCTCTTTCGTCTCAATCTTTTATCGAGGATTACTTGGTTGGTAAACTCAAGATGAAATGCTTTGTAATTGGCTACGACCATCAGTACGGAAAAGACAGAGAGGGAAATTACCATAAACTCCTAGAACAAGCTCAACAACTCGATTTTGAGGTAGAAAGAATTGAGCAGAAGGCGTTTTCAGGAGAGAATATCAGCTCTTCTAAAATTCGTAGATTTATTAAAGGAGGACAAATAGATTTAGCGAATAAATTGTTATCCTATTCTTTTTTTCTAATAGGAAAAGTCGATAGAGGGCGGCAGTTGGGAAGAAAGATAAATTTCCCGACCGCAAATATCGTCTATCCTAAGGAGAAGATTATACCCAAAAAGGGCGTGTATTTTGTAGAAGTGGAAATTGGAAGCAAAACATATTCAGGGGTGGCTAATTTAGGTTCCAAACCGACTATTGCAAAAGATATTCCAATCAGTTTAGAGGTGCATATTTTCGATTTTGAGGAAGATATTTACGGGCAAAATATTAAAGTCAGCTTTTTACAGTTTCTTAGAGAAGAAATGAAGTTTGATAGTATCGATAGCTTAAAATCTCAAATAGAACGAGATACCCAAAAGGCTCGCGATTTTTTTCAACTCAGGTTAAAATAAATCGTTAAACCTAACGTTTGTTAAACGTAGGGAACAAGGGAGTTTCTCTATTAGGGCAAACGCACCATTTTTATATGAGTTTATAAATTATTGATTTATAATATGTTAAAGAAAGGAGTAAGACCTCAAAGGTTTTAAAAACCTTTGAGGTCTATTCTAAGAGAGAGTGTAAATCTTTGGTTATCACTAATTTATAAACTCAACATGTCTTATTAACACAAAGTAATGCGTTGTCGATGAGTTTAGCTTGGTGTTACCTGCAAGGCAAGAAAGAGCCTACTATCAAGCATTTTGTTTTTTGCCTTCGCACTTCTGCCCTTTTGAGGCAGTTAATAAAGCCAACACACATTGCACACATTTGCAAATCCCACAAGCGAACCCACAAATCCACATTTGCAAAAGAGTGCAATTTTTCACCTCTCAAAAAAAATCAAGAAAAAAAATTGCATATATCAAAAAATGTATTTTACTTTGTATTCAATAAAACCGACCAATCGGTTTGTTGTAGAATTATGATAGAGACAAAAGAAAAAATATTAGAAAGTGCTTTTGTTCTTTTTTTGAAAAAGAACTACAATGGTGTATCAATGTCTGATTTACAAAGACATACAAAGTTGTCTCGTGGAGCGATTTATCATCATTTTAAAAGTAAGGAAGAAATTCAGTGTCAAGTAATTGATTTGTATTTTTTCCCTGCCCTTAAAACGATGAGCGTTTCTAATATTGGGGATTTTGAAAAACCATTGAAAAAAGCTATTCAACTGACCATTGAAAAAAGAACTTCGTTAATCAATAAGTTACAACAGATAAATAGTGAAAACCTTGATGATTTTCACTTCTTTAAATTAGCATTTCAAGCAGATGAATTTTATCCTAATTTCAAAGAAAAAATTTATGAATTAAAGCAAAAAGAAGAACAAATTTGGAAACAAATATTAGAATTAGCAATTCAAAAACAAGAAATAAGAGAAAATATTAACATTGACAATATCACACAATTATTAATGATTATTCCTGAAGGATTAGGTGTTAATAGTAGTTTTAGCTCA
>PDWI01006710.1_pt1 | contig 14345 bp, 4 predicted proteins | sample 1430891 | NCBI WGS metagenome assembly PDWI01 (sample SAMN01162508, study PRJNA174530) | Oral metagenome, whole genome shotgun sequencing project. | biome: Marine environment; feature: Marine mammal; material: Swab sample of the gingival sulcus; isolation source: swab sample of gingival sulcus...
TTTATCATTCCATAAGAGTTTAGCAATAGATAGTAAAGAAGCTGTTACATCATATAAAGAATCAGAAACGCCACAATATAAGATTATATTTACAGATGGAAGTATTATTACAAATATAGAAGATTCTAATAACCAAGATGGAGACACAGGTAATGGAAATGATACAACTACAGAAAAACTTGCTGATAAGTATAAATTAGTTAAAGTAGATGCTAAAAATCCATATGGAACAGCATATATATACTTCGTATTTGAAAAAGAAGTGAAATATGAAATAGTAACAGAAATAGAAAAAATTATAATAAATGATAAAGAATATAGCAGTAAAGATGAAATGGGTGCAAGTTTTTATTCAGATAACAATTTCCACTCACATAAGAGTTTAACTTTATCAAATACTGAAGCATATAATTCATATGTTAATAGTGATTCACCAACTTATAAAATTGTATTTACAGATGGTAGTATCATAGAAAATGAAGAATCAAATAATGATGATACAGTTACTAGTGATGATTTTGGATTTGCAAAAGATAAGAAAATAGTAAATCTATCAGTGATACAAGATGTAAATGATGCTGATGTATTTAAAATTAAATTAAATAAAGAATTACAATCATTTGATAAGAAAAAAGTTTCTAAAGTTCAAATAGGTGATGTAGTATTTACTGAAGAATTAACATTCTCTATAGATCCTACTGATTCTCACGCATTCTGGACAAGAAATGCTGATATAATTGCTGAAGCGAAAAAAGTGGATTTAAATACTGCAAAATTTGTTCTTACATTTACTGATAATAGTAGAGTATATAGAAATATTAGTTTTGAAAATGAAGGCTTACAGCTTACTGATGATTTAGCTGATGGAAATTATATATTATCATTTAAAGCATATGAATCAAATTCAAATTTAACAAAAGAATCTAGTTTAGGAACTTATTTTGATGAAAGAGCGAAATTAGTTGTTGCAAATAATAAACTTAAAGTATTTCTTTTAAATACTAAGTTTGCAGATATGTTATATGATTTTGTTGTAGAAAAAGATGGGAAATATATTAAACTTGAAAAAAATACAGAAACAGGACTTGCTAACACAGTAGAGTATAGCTTTGAAGTAGATAATTTAACTGATATTCAAAAAGTTTTAGTATTACCACTGGATGTATCTGATATGGGTAAATATGATAAATATAAAAAAGCAGATTTACAGTTTACTAAAATAAAAGAAGGATTCACTAAATATAAAATAGTAGAAGATGAAGAAGCACTTATTGCAGCAAATGCAGAAAACTTAAGATCCGCTTTAATTGCAAATGATGTTGATACCAATAAAGATGGTGAAATCAGTGTAGAAGAATTACAAAAAGCAACAGGTAAACAAGCAGAAGTATTTAACGGACATGGTAAGATGGCTAATGTTTTAGATTTAGAAGGCTGCAAAATCAGTGATATTTCTATATTAAAAGATTTAGGACCTAATGTAAAAGTGCTTAACTTAGCTTCAAATAAATTACGTGACTTACCAAAAGATATATTTAAGAATGCAACAGGACTTACTCATATCATTTTAAATGGAAATCAGCTTACAAAGTTAGATAAGGATGTATTTAAATATAATACAAATCTGAAATTTGTATCTACTGATGGAAATGATTTAGGTGATATTCCTGAAGGGTTATTTGATAATAATATTAAGTTAACAGAAGTATCATTTATGAGTTCAGGTGTAAGAACAGTTCCAGAAAACTTATTTAAAAATAATACAAGACTAAAAGAATTATACTTACAAGAAAATAACATTAAAAACTTAGGAGATAATTTCTTTGAAACACAAACAAAGAGAGCTAGTTTAAAGAGAGTTGAACTTGCAATGAATAAACTAGAAGCATTACCAACAAGTTTAGGAAATCTTCTAGGTGTTAAAAGAATAGATGCTAGCTTTAATAATATTAAAGAGATTCCAGATAGTTTTGAAAATTTAATAACATTAAAATTATTAAATCTTGAAAATAATAAAATAGAGTCCGTTCCAACTAAGTTGATTTTAAATATGATTAAATCGGCAAAAGAAGGCAGCAGTGACGGTGTGAAACTTGATCTAAGTTTAAATAATATAAGAACTTTACCATTTGCTGAAATAAAATCTTTAGTTAATAATCAAGAAGCAGGTACATTATCAAAATTTGATGTAGATAAAAACTTACTTCCTATAGAGTTAACGGATGAAGAAAAAGAAATATACCAAACAGTAGGTATTGACTTTAAAGATAATGATACCACTTATTTCCCACAGAAATTAAATGCTGAAGCTAAAATGAAAGCAGCAGCTTCAACAATTGAGTTAGATCAACGTTTTGATATATTAGAACTATATTACTGGGAGTTAGGTGATTCTGCATACTATGGTGGAACAGATTCTTTTGAATCTGCAGATGATTTTGAAAAGTATTTATTAGGCAAAGGTAGATCGTTTAATGATGTTTCTAATTCAGAGGATAGAGCAAATGCTATTGTTAAAATTTTAAATAAAAAGAAAGCTCAGTGGAAAGTTCAAACCGTTATTACAAAGAATGATGGAACAGTTGTATATGATAACACATCGGATTTAAATTCTAAAGAAGGATTAAAACATGAATTTACTGATATTACAATGAGAAAAGGTGATGAGTATACAGTAACTAAAAAATTATATGTTAAGAATGGTGTGTTAGGATGGATTACTCAATTTAAGTATAGTACTACATGTACTGCTAGAGAGAGTGCAGATATTCAAAATAATGAAGTTCAAGAGATTGGTGTCCAGTTAGTAAAAGAAAATTCAGATGAAACAACAATGGCATCAAGTATTGTTAATCCAATTGCTAAACTTGAAAAGCAAAATGATAAATTTATCTATTTTATTCAAACAAAACCATTTGGAACAACAAAGATTGAATTAGATTCTATCTCTATCATCTATAATGGTGAAACAAAAGTTGTTGAATATAAAGAAATATCAACAGGAGACTATACTAGAGAATATACATTTGAATTAAATGAAAAAGTAGAAAGAATTAACTGTGAATTTAAAATTCCTGGAATGGGTAGTAAGAAAGGTGATTTTGTATTTGATTATACACAATCAGAACCTGAAAGCAATAAAATTGAAAAAACAGTGAAGGCTTATGTACTGACAACAGATAAAAAATCGCTTTCAATGGCAAATGATTCATTAGTTCATGATGTAAAATTAGTAAAAGCTAAGTCAGATACAGAATATACAGTGACTGTTAAATTTAATGAAATGACAATGAAGAATATTACTTCTGGTGTGGAGTCATTAAGCGTTAAGATGGATAATCAGTATGTGGACTGCACAAAAGTAGAAAAAGGCATATTTACATTTAAATTACCTGAAGCTATGGTTACTAAAGAAGATACATTCATTGAATTAAAAATGACACTTTATCCAGAAATTAAAGGTCATAAACCTGTTGAAGAGGCACTATTAGTTCTTGACTGGAATGGTGATTTTAAAGAATCGGATTATACAAATAATGATGAAAATTCTGGAAATAATAATTCAGGAAATGATGATGCAGCAAATAACAGCAACATGGTAGAAAATCAGAAATATGAAGTAACAGTTTCATTATTAGATAGAGAACTTAATACTTCTATGGGAGATGGAGCATTTAATAATAATAGAACAGCTTATGTAGTTAAAAATGGTGATACATATACATTTACAGTAATGACAAATCCAATTGAAATGGGAGCAACTGTAGGTGGATTAACTGAGATAACAGGCATTGATCAAGATATTTTAGCAATCACTCAAACACCGATGAAGTCTGGTGACTTAAATTATATTGGTAAGTTTGTATTCACTACAAAGAACTTAAAAGAAAGATATAAAGTTTCTATGTTAGCTGTACCAATGACAAAATCTCAAACTGCATTCTTAAGTTTTGATATTCAGAATATGAAAAAGACAAATGTTATCAATGATACAAATACTAATACAAGTACATCGGATAATGTAGAAGTAATTAATTCTGGAGAAGTTCCAAAATCAGGACTGTTAAAAGGCGAATCTATTGTTGTAAAACCAGAAGTGAAAAATGGTGTAGCAACAGTAGAACTTGATAATGCATTAGCTAATAAGGCAGTAGAAAATATTATAAAAGATAATTTTAAAAATGAATTAGTGATTAATGCTGAAATGAAGGAAAATGCTGATTCATTAACAATTAAAATAAATAAAGAGATTATTAATAAATTAGCTAAAAAAGAAAGTAAAACATTAAAAATCAAATCAAATAATGCGGATGTTATTTTATCAACAAAAGCATTGGATGATATGCAAGCAGGAAAAGGTAGTGATATTGCAATCGCAGTGAATAAAACTGAGAAAGGAACTCATATTACGATTAAGAGTAATAGTCAATTAGTTCCAATGAATCAAAATATCTTAGTTGCAATCAAAGATAAAGAATTTACTAATAATAATGGAGTTGTTGCAATCGTTGATAAAGATGGTAATAAAAAAATTATAAAAAAATCCTTAGTTGAAGATGGAAAAGCATTTGCACAATTAGGTAATGATTCAGTAATTACAGTAATCGATAATCATAAGAAATATAATGATGTTACTAGTGATGATTGGTTCAATTCATCAGTAGAATTTACTTCTTCTCGTGAAATTTTCACTGGAATGAACGAAAAAGAGTTTGCACCTAATGAAGTGATGACAAGAGGAATGTTTGTTACAGTACTTAGTAGAATAGAAGATGGAAAGCCTGCTAATAAATCAGAGTTTAGAGACATTGATGATTCTAAATACTATGCAGATGCTGTTGCATGGGCATCTGAACATAAGATTATTAATGGATATCATCATCACTTTAATCCAAATGGTGAAATTACAAGAGAAGCCTTAGCAACAATGCTTTATAGATATATGAATCCTAGATCTACTAAATCAAATGAAGCAAGTACATTTGATGATGTGAATAAGATCTCAGATTGGGCTAAAGATGCAATGAATTGGGCTGTTAAAAATGGTATCTTACAAGGATATAATAATAAATTAGAGCCTAAGAAAAATGCTACAAGAGCTGAAGTTGCAGCAGTAATTGAAAGAATTATTAAAATGCAGCTTAACAAATAATAAAATAGTGTAGGGTAGGCTTCTACCCTACCTATATTTAATGGAGGGAATAATTGAAAAGTAAAATATTAAAAAATATATTAGTAGTCATTCTAATAATGGGGTTAATAATACCTCAAGGTGTTATTTTTGCTGATACAAATAATGCAGTTATTAATGAATCTAGCATTCAAAATACAAAAGCATTAGAGACTTTACTAAAAAATACAAAAGATAAATTTAAAGAGGATGATGAAATTTCTGTTATTGTACAGATAAATAATCAAACAATGAAAGAAAAATATGGAATAAATGTTCCAGATTTAAAGAATTTAAGAACAAAGGAAGGTTTAGATAAACAAATAACATATGCTAAATTTTCTCAACTTAAATTACAACGTATAATGGATGATCATTCTATTGATTATACGATTACAGAAACATATGATACTGTTTTAAATGGATTTGCTTTAACAACAACATATGCTGAAGCAAAACGTATTACACAGTTACCTGAAGTAAAAAGAGTAGAATATAATAGGGTAATACCTGCACCCAAAATTGAAAAAATAAATATGTTTCAAACTAGAGATAACCATAGTAATCAGATGGTTCAGGCTCTAAAAGCATGGGAAAAGAATTATACAGGAAAGCATCAATTAATTGCTATTATTGATTCAGGTGCAGACCCTTATCATGAAGTGCTTATATCAAAAGCAGTTCCTAACCCTAGAATAACAGATGAAGATGAAATACAAAATATTATTCAAGCGAAAGAGTTAAGTCATGGAAAATATTTTAATGCTAAAATACCATTTGGATTTAACTATGCTGAAAGAAATACAAATATTAAAGAGCTTGCTGATGCCTCACATGGTATGCACGTTGCAGGTATTATAGCAGCTAATATTGGTGAAAAAGATGATAGTAAGTATTTAAGAGGTGTTGTTCCAGATGCACAGCTAGCAATTATGAGAGTATTTGGTGGTGGTATTTTTGGTGGAGGGACAACTCCAGAAATATATAACAAAGCGATAGATGATGCTGTTAAATTAGGTGTTGATAGTATTAACATGAGTTTAGGAGCAACAAATACTACAGATAGTAGATTAGAAGAAACAACAACAGAAGCATTACAAAATGCTAAAAATGCTGGGATTTTAGTATCTATAGCAGCAGGTAATGATGGATTTATGGGATTCGGTTTATTTACTGGTCCAGATGCTGATTATCCAAACTCTGGACTTATTAATTCACCATCTGTTTCTGATATTTCTTTATCAGTTGCATCTGTTGATAATGCATCGATAAAAGAAAGAGGAATGTTTGTTCCTTCATTAAATAGAAGAATTTTATTTGATAAATCAGACGATAAGCAATTCCCAGAAAGATTAATAGAAATAGTTCATGTTAATTATGGATATGATGAAGATTATTTAATCAAAGATACAAATACAAATAGTATAGAAGAAGTAGTAGTAGAAACAGAAGCAGAAGAGCCAGTGGTAGAAGAAGCAGCAGTAGAAGAATCAGTGGTAGAAGAGACTGCAGAAGCAGAAGAGTCAGTGGTAGAAGAGACTACAGAAGCAGAAGAGCCAGTAGTAGAAGAAGCAGCAGTAGAAGAATCAGTGGTAGAGGAAACTGCAGTAGAAGTACTAAATAATACGGATTCAAGTGACAAATACATGGATTTATCAGGTAAGTATGCCCTTATTAAAAGAGGTTCTAAAGAAGGTGCTTCTGATATGGACTTTTCAGTAAAAGTTTTAAATGCAGAAAAACATGGGGCAATAGGCGTTATTGTATATGATAATGTTGAATCTACTGGTCTTGTTCATATGGCTGGATTAGAAGAAGTTAATATACCATCATTATTTATTAGTAAAGCAGATGGAGAAGCATTAGTTGAACAGCTTAATAAATCTAGTGTTGAGGTTGAGGTTTCATCGAAAGAAGTGATTATTGCTAATCCAAATGGATATGGACTATCATCATTCTCAAGTTGGGGAATCACAGAAGAAGGTAATTTTAAACCAGATATTTCTGCACCAGGTGGAAAGATTTATTCAAGTATAAATAATAATACATATAAAGTAATGAGTGGTACTTCTATGGCAACTCCACATGTTACAGGTGGTATAGCTGTAGTAAAGCAATATGTAGAAGAAAAATTCCCATCTGTTCAAAATGCAGAAAAACAAGTATTCATTAAAAACTTATTAATGAGTACAGCAACGCCACATAAATTTTCTAATGGTTCTTATGGTTCGCCAAGAGGACAGGGTGCTGGTCTTATGAGTTTAGATAGAGCAACAAATGCGGATGTTGTTGCTATAGGAACGAATAATATTTCAAGTATTAATTTAAGAGATATCACAGAAAATACATTTACAGTAAGCGGTAAACTTAAAAACTATTCATCAGAAGATAGAACATTTAATTATTATGCAGTACTTAATACAGATGAAGTAAAAGAAGGTCATGTAACATTAACTCCTAAAAATTTAAGAAATACTGAAGGAAATAAACAAATAATCACAGTAAGTGCTAATTCAGAGCAAGATTTTGCTATTACATTTACGCTTACAGATGAGGAGATCCAAGCACTTCAAAATGATATGCCAAACGGATTTTTCTTAGAAGGATATGTTTTCTTTGAATCCACAATGGGCAAAGAAAATGTAAATATTCCATTTGTAGGTTTTAAAGGCGTTTGGGATGATCTTTCTGTTATAGAAGATAGTATATATGACTTATTAGCGAATAATAATAAACCATTATACTATGAATTTAGTGATCGAATTGCTTATTCATTTACACATCTTGGGACAAAATATAATACAAAAAATATTGCATTAGGAGAGCTTTCTGATAGCACATATGAAAATCCTAAATTCGATAAAAGCAAATTAGCATTTTCTCCAAATAACGATGGAGATGGTGATGAAGTAAGATTTGTAGGAACATTTTTAAGAAACTATAAAGATTTTGAAATAAAGGTTTATTCTGCTCAGGATCCATTACTTGATAAAGTGTTATATAGAGTAAATCATGAAGATGATTTTGGCATGAAAAATTATTTTGTTGCAGGTTTAGGTGGTCCAAACTTCACTTCATATAAAAATCATTGGAAATGGGATGGAACGAATTTAGCTGGAGAACAATTACCAGATGGTAAATATGTAATGAGGGTTTCTGCTAAAGCGGATGGTAATAGTAAAAAAATGCAGAATATGGACTTTAATGTGGAATTAGATACTACTTATCCAAGAATTGTTAAGAGTTCATATGATGAAAATGCTCATACTTATACTCTTGAACAGGTAGTAGATGAAGGTACTGGAATAAGAGAAGCTGTTATTGAATATACAGATGAAAATGAAGTTAAAGTATGTAAGCCTGATGAAAATAATGTTTTCTATTTAAATGAAAAGGTGGATATTAAAAAAGCAAGAATTAGAATTTCAGATTATGCATTTAATACGATTGATATGCCAGTTGATAAATCAATAAGAACAGGAAATGAAAGAATTGTTATAGTGAAACCTGTATTATATCAAGGGAAAATTACTGATGATAAGTTCAATTGGGAAATTCAAGATGAAAATGGAAATCCTATTAAAGATTCTTATAATATGGAAGTAGGTAATTATAAACTTATTATTTCAAATATTGATGAAGATTATGAATTGTCAGATGGGAAGAAAGTGATTGATTTTGAAATTACAGATGAGGACTATACTAAAATTATCAAAGTAAACTTTAAACGTAAAGGAAGAGGAAAAGCATTAATAGTAGTTGAAAATATTTCTAATGTTCCATTTGACTTATTCTTAATTGATAAAAATAATGCGTCAGAATATCAAATTACACCATATTATGGTGGATATGAAGGGAATTTTGAAGGATATTTCCCACCAGGAACTTATATGATGAAGGTTAGAAACTTAGATGCAGAAAACTATTTTGCTTATACAGAGAATAAAGAAATAATAGTATCAGAAGGAGATGCTGGAACAAATATTAATCATAAATTATCTATTATTAAGAAAAGAATGCAAGATTGTCAGATTATAATAAATAGAGGAGATTATGCAAAAGCTTTTGATATTAATTTAATAGGAAGTGATTTAAATCATACAAGATATGATGTTCATATTGAAGAAGGTGTAAATGCAGTTTCGGTTCAATTACCAAAAAACATTAAATTTAATGTTTATACATCAAATTATGAAGAAAAAGGTTTTGGTACTTTTGTTGTAGAACAGACTTTTAATCTTAGTCATAAAACATTGAATCTTGATATTACAGATGTTGAAAGTGATATAGTACCTCTAGATAAGAAATTATTAAAAATTTATATTGAGCAAGCAAGAAAATTAGAAGAAAGAAAATATGTTTTAGCAACATATGAAGAATTTGAACAAGTATTATATAATGCACAGAAACTTGATTTAAATCCAAATGCAACTCAAGTTATGATTGATGATATGGCTATGGATTTGAAAACAGCAATGAATGAATTAGTATTAAGATCTCAGGGTATTACAAAGTATGATTTAAAACTTAAGATTGAAGAAGCACAAAAAATTTATGCGAGTCTCGATGATACTTATACAGATGATTCAAAAGAATTCTTAATTCTTGCTATAGAAGGAGCAGCAAAGACTTATCAGTCAAAAGAAGCAAAACATAATACACAAAAACATCTTCAAGAAACCATCAATATGCTTGAAAGAGCGATTGAAAATATTTCTAAAAAAGATGGTTCAGTGGATAAGAGTACATTAAATTATTTAATAAAAGATATGGAAAATATATTAAATAATAAATACTTATATGAAAGTGATTCCATTAAAAATTTATATACTATCTATGAAAGTAGTAAAGAGATTTCAGAGAATTCTGAAGCAACAAAAGAGGATGTTAATGATGCGATTTCAACATTAAAAACTTATTTAAATGTTGTTCAGTCTAAAGCAGATAAAACAAAACTTAAGAATTTAGTAAGTGAATGTGATAATATTAAACTTATTGATTATGAATTAGAAGGTAGACATGAATTCAGAGTTGCTTTAAATCATGCAAGAGAGGTTATTAGAAATAAAAGAGCCTTAGATGCTGAAATTAATAAAGCAATAAAAGAATTAAAAGAAGAAAGAGCAAAATTAGTGAAATTTGGCGAAGAGCCTTCTGAAGAAAATAATGATAATAATGAAGGAACAGGAAATGATAATTCGGGTAATGGCAATAATGGAGGAACGACTCCAATTACTCCACCAACTCCAGTGAATCCACCTGTAAGTGAAAATACAATCATTGAGAAAGAAAAAACACCAAAGAGTGCTATTAAACCTGGTATTAAGGTTGATACTACTGCTAAAAAAGATTCCTATGATATGAGATTAACAGAAGAAGTTAAGAAGAAAATTAAAAATTCAGTAAAAGATAAGAATGAAGTAACACTTGATATTTCTGATAATAAAGAAATTAAAAAAATAAATATTTCAAAAGATCTTATAAATACAGTTGGTACAAAAGCTAAGTTAGGTATTATGTTTCATCATGCTAATGTAAAATTGGATTCAAAAGTAATTGAAATATTAAATGAGAGTAAGGATACATCATTAGCGGTTGATATTATTAAAGAAGATCAATTAACAAAAGAACAAAGAAAAACATTAGGTAAGGATTATAATAATCCGATTGTTGATATTAATATCTATTCGGGTACAAATAAAATAAAAACATTCGATGGTGGAAAGTTAAAAATCTCTATACCTTATACACTTAAGTCAGGTGAAAAAGCATCAGAGATTAAAGTATGGTATATTAAAGATAATGGTGAAATAACAGCTATAATAAGTACTTATAATGAAAAAACAAAGAGTGTAGAATTTGAAACAAATCATTTATCAAAATACGTTGTTAGTCGATTCCCATTTAAGGATATTACTGAAAATAACTGGTCCTACACGTCAATAGCATATGCTTATAATAATAATTTATTAAAAGGTATATCAGATACTCAGTTTAATCCAAATGGAAATACAACAAGAGCAATGCTTGTAACCATCTTATATAGATTATCAGGCGAGAAAGTTGCTTCTAAATCTTTATTTACTGATGTAAAAGAAAATAAATGGTATACAGATGCAGTAAAATGGGCAGCAAAAAATAATATAGTCAATGGATTTGAAGATAATACATTTAGACCGAATGAAACGCTTACAAGAGAGCAGTTTGTAACAATCTTATATCGATATGCAAAATTAAATACAACAGATTTAGATGTTATTAAATCATATGCTGATTATAATGAAGTATCTTCATATGCAAAAGCGGCTATGAACTGGGCTGTTCATGAAGAAATCATCAATGGAAGTGATAATAAATTATCTCCAACTAATTCAGCAACAAGAGCTCAAATGGCAGTAATACTAAAAAGATTTATTGAAAAATAAAATAGAGGAGTCTTCCAAAAGGGAGGCTCTTTTCTATATTTTCAAAATGAATGTAAAAACTTTAAAATATTTCCATAATATGTTATATTATAATAAATTAAAATATATGTTTAGGAGGTATTATGAAAAATTTGGAAACCCGTTATATTAGTCCAAAGCAAGATTTTGTATTTAAGGAGCTATTTGGAAAAGAGGAAAATAAGGATTTATTAAAATATGTGCTAAGTGCTATACTAAATATGAAAGAAGAAGAAATAAAAGATATTCAGATTAATGATTCAGAATTCATACAAAAGCAGGATAAAACAGGAATAAGAGCATTTGATGTATATGCTACATTGAATCATGAAATTGATGTTCAGATACAATTATTTCATTCAGATGATAGGATGAAAAGAGGAATGTATCACTGGAGTATAATGCATCAAAATGAATTAAGAAAAGATATAAAAAAATGGATAACCATTATTATATCTGATAATAATTTAACAAATTCAAATAAATCTCATTCTACATATCGTATAAAAGAAGATACAAAACAAACATTATATAATGATCAGTTAGAAATTCATGTAATAGAATTAAAGAAGTTGAAGTTTGATGATACGGATAATAAAAATAATGAAGACTTTTATTCTATTATGGAATTTTTAAATTCAAAATCTATGAAAGAAGCTAAAAATTTAGCAGAAAAGAATTCGAAAATGGCTCATATTATAAAAACATATGAAGAACTCTTAGAAGAAGAAAGTATATGCAATAAGTGCTTTACAGAGAAAAAAAGATGCTAAGTTCACATAGACATCTTTCAGTTTGCTAAATCCACTTCTTCATAAAAATGAAATTAGTCTAAAGTATGTTGTGTATCTATTTTTTATTTAGTATACTTACATCACTACAAGGAGGAAAAAATGAAATTAGTATTAGTAAGACATGGTGAGAGTGAATGGAATAAACTAAATTTATTCACTGGTTGGACAGATGTAGATTTAACAGAACAAGGAATAAAAGAAGCTAAAGAGGGTGGAAGACTTTTAAAAGAAGCTGGATTTGATTTTGATATATGTTACACAAGTTATTTAAAAAGAGCAATTCATACATTAAATTATGTGTTAGAAGTATTAAATAGAGAGTGGCTTCCTGTATATAAGACATGGAGATTAAATGAAAGACATTATGGTGCGCTTCAGGGTCTTAATAAAGCAGAAACAGCTGTTAAATATGGAGAAAAGCAAGTTAAAATATGGAGAAGATCATTTGATGTTATGCCTCCAGCACTTGAAGAAAGTGATGATAGAAATCCTAAAAATCAGGTCCAATATAGAAATGATTTAAATGAGGAGCTTCCATTAACAGAGAGTTTAAAAGAAACAATTGAAAGAGCTCTTCCGTATTTTGAAGAGGAAATTAAACCAAATATATTAAATGGTAAGAGAGTATTAATTGCAGCACATGGTAATTCAATAAGAGCGCTTGTTAAGTATTTTGAAAAGCTAACAAATGAAGAAATAATGGAAGTTAATATTCCAACTGGAGTACCTCTAGTTTATGAATTTGATAATGATTTTAATATATTAGATAAATACTATTTAGGAGATCAAGAAGAATTAAAAGCAAAAATGAATAGTGTAGCCAATCAAGGGAAAGTAAAATAATGGGAAACCATTATTTTTTTATCTATATTTTCAAATATTTTCCATTTTATGTTGACAACTATTTCTTTTTATTGTATTATAAATGTAAATAAATGGTAATTATAGAAAGGAGAAAAAATGAATGCTAATAATGTTGTAATAAAAAATTCAGTATTTTTAGATTTATTAAAAAATAAGGATAATATACTAAGACTATATAAAGAGTTTTTACAAGAAAAAGCAGTTCAAAATGTAATAGCTGAAGATGTTGAAATTATTGAGATAGAAGAAGTGTTTAAAGGTGTTTTATCCAATCATTTAATCTTTGCAGTGAAAGAAAATTTATTTATTTTAATTGAATCGAATGATAGCTATAATAAAAATATCATGGTCGTATTTCTTTTATATCTAAGAAGAGCATTAGAAGCTTATTTAGAAAAGAAATATGGTAGATTTTATATGGATTCTCCTTTTCTTAAAGTGCCCGAAATCCATCTATATAATTTACATACAGGTAAAGAAGATTTAGGTGATTATAAAATTTCTTTGAATGAATCGATGAATCATGGTATTACTTCCTTTTTAAATATAAAGGCTACGGTATTAAATAATGAGAAGATGGATACATTATTAGGACAGTATACAAAATTTGTTCGTATGATAAAAAAAGAAACCAAAGATTTAACTAGAAAAGAAAAAGAAGAAAAACTAGAAAATATCATTGGTTACTGCATTAAAGAGAATATATTAAAAGAGTATATAAAAGAAAATAGATTAAATATAGTTGATTTGATTATGCTCGATGACCATTAAAGATAGTCCTTCTTTTATATTATCAATTATACCTATTTATAAAAAATAAATTGGCGTAATAAAATGTATTTAATGGTTAGAGATTCTAAGAGAAAAAGTTTGCCTTCTTCTCTTTTTTTAAGTACGTTATCTATTTGAATTTGTCTAAAACACTCTTGTTATTTCAGCTATTTTATAGCCTGATTTTAGCATTGTTTCAATCTTTAGTAAATTGAAAAAGTAAATAAACCACCCCAAAGTGATATCTGGTTCATTTACTATTGCAAATGGGTATGGTGCATTTAACCTTGCACATCCTTTCTA
>PDWI01007043.1_pt1 | contig 14345 bp, 10 predicted proteins | sample 1430891 | NCBI WGS metagenome assembly PDWI01 (sample SAMN01162508, study PRJNA174530) | Oral metagenome, whole genome shotgun sequencing project. | biome: Marine environment; feature: Marine mammal; material: Swab sample of the gingival sulcus; isolation source: swab sample of gingival sulcus...
AATCTACTGTAAACTTACGTTGTTTTTTAATACGTTGAACCGCTGTTTTCATTATTTCTTTAATTATTTCAGCGGTCAACCTATTTCAGGGACGTACAAGTTTAAATTCGTAATTCATCATTTGTAATTAAAAAACACTATCATTCCAAACTCAATTTGGAATCCCCCTTTGTAGTAAGTCTTTCTCTATTTTCAAGGGATACCAAATCAGTTTGGTATGACAGCCTTAAAAATATTCATAATTTTAAAATTATGTGTTATGGGTTAGAACTTTTTTAACTTCTCAATCTTAAAACTTTCTTAATCAATTTAAAATTATCGGTTGTTGGTTGAACAGTTTCAGGTTGCAGGTTAAAAGTTGAAAGTTCTAACCCATAACACACAACCTAACTAAGCGTAGTTTGTAACAACGCTTTACTATGCTGTGGTCTATTTGCAATAGACTGTTTGAACTAACATAACTTATTAAGTGTCTGATTTTGCATTGTAAATACTTTGTGATATAAAAGTGTAGGTACAATCTACGCTTAGGGCAAGGGCTTTTCAATGAAGAATTGAAAGTGTTGTCTGTTATTTGTTGTGGGTTGTGTGTTATCTGTTGTTGGTTTGCCGTCATGGTTGGAATTTTCAACTTTCAACTTTCAACCTGAAACCTTACAACTTTCAATCAACATCATTTAACAAAGATTATCTTGAACCATATCTATTTTTTATCGCTGATTTTAAAAAGCATTTCTTTTTCCTCTTTGCTTAGGCTGGAATAACCCGACTTGGATATTTTCTCTAGAATCTTATTTATATTTTCTTGTTGAGATGCTTTTTTGTTTTGATAATCGTAATCGACATTTCCCGTTTTTTTGTAAGTAACCTTCATTTTTTTCTTGGGCTTAAATAAGGTAAAGAAAGTGTTTAAAATACGTTCGATGCCTTGGGTTATCAAGCGACCCTTTTTATATTGATACGCAAACCAGAATCCTAAAAAAGCTCCTCCCAAGTGAGCCAAATGTCCCCCTGCATTTCCCGAAGGGATTAAAATAATATCTAAAACAATCAGAGTTAAGGCGATGTATTTTAACTTTACTTTTCCTAAAAACGCCAAGCGAAGTTCGTAATTAGGAGTATAATAAGAAATGGCAAAGACGATAGCATAGACACCTGCCGAAGCTCCCAGAGCCCTTGCAAAAGGCAAACTTGATGCAAAAACAGGAAATACATTGTACGATACAATATACAATAAGGCACCTGCAAGTCCTCCTGCCAAATAAACACTCAACAGATGTTTGGAGGCAAAATATTGCAAAAAAAGATTTCCAAACCAGTACAACCAAAGAATGTTGAACAGAACGTGAAAAAACTGTTCATGCAAAAACATATAAGTAATTGGAGTCCAAAAACGAGTAAGTATTTGTGGGGCACTCGCCGGTAGAGACAGCCAATCGACCAGTATGTTCTCCGAAGGATTTGAGCCTGCGAAAAATGTACCAACCGCTACCAAATTTACCAACACGAAAACGCCAATATTGATGTAAATTAGTTGCGTTAAATAACTTCCTTTCTTAAAAGAAGACTTAATCTCTTGAATTATATCCATAAATGAGAGTTAAATCGGATTAATAAACCTGAAAATGATTATCGTTCTTTTTCCAATATTTAATAAGAATAAAGCCGAATAGCATTCCGCCTAAATGAGCAAAGTGTGCTACATTATCGCCCGGGTTGTTCGCCAAACCGGCATACAATTCGAGGGCTCCGTACCCTATAACCATCCACTTGGCTTTAACCGGAATCGCAAAATAAACATAAATTAAAGCATTTGGAAAGAGCATTCCAAAAGCCAATAAAATACCAAATACAGAGCCGGAAGCACCTACAGTTGGAATATTGTACAACAAATTAAGGCTTCCTAAAGTGCTGTCTATAAAGTTTTTATTGCTGTCTAAAATGCTTTTTCCTTCCAGAATAATCTGCTCCAACATTTGCGGATCTACGCTCCCCGCAAGGCTCTCTATTCTAACAAAGTAAACCAGTTGCTGTATCAAAGCCGCTCCTATTCCCGTTGCCAAATAATAAAACAAAAAACGCTTAGGTCCCCAATAATTTTCTACGGCACTACCAAACATCCAAAATGCAAACATATTGAACAAGAGATGTGTAAAATCCCCATGCAAAAACATGTAAGTAAACAGTTGTGCTAAGTTAAAGTGCTCGGAACCCAAATAATACAAACCCAACTCAGCATTAGCATCGTAATGGAATAATCGTTGTAAACTTAAGCTTGCCAAAAAAACCAAACCGTTGATAATAAGTAAGTTCTTGGTAACAAGAGGCAATATGTTAAAACCTTGTGGTCGAAAAGTATTCATAGTAATGACAATATCAATTATATGCGAGGCAAAGGTATCAATTTTTGTAAAACAAGAGAATTTAGTGTATAATAGGCTGTAACGAATGTAATTATCTCCCTTCAATAAGATACATTTCATAATTCACCTAAAATACCTTCGAGATTCCAAAGCTAAAAAAACAACCAATACGCTATAAACGAAACACTTATACATTAACATAAATTCAGAAAAAACTTTACCCACAGAATCAGGCAATTACCGTTAGGGTAAACTAAATTCTTGCAGGACTATCGGGATAATACAAAAGAATTTAGTTTTTTATCTATAAAACAGATAATTTTGCAGTTTTATATTGCTTTCAAAATTGATAGATCAACAAACCATAAACCGAATTTTTGATGCCGCTGATATTGTGGATGTGGTAGGGGATTTTGTGGCCTTAAAAAGGCGAGGTGTAAATTATATTGGTTTATGTCCCTTCCATAATGAAAAAACGCCTTCTTTTACGGTATCGCCGTCCAAAGGCATTTGTAAATGTTTTGGTTGTGGAGCAGGAGGGAACTCTGTCAATTTTATTATGGAACTCGAAAATCTGAGTTATCCGGAAGCCTTGAAGTATTTAGCTCGAAAATATGGCATTCCCATCGAAGAAAAAACATTGACCGATGAGGAAAAAAAGGAGAAATCTCAGCTTGAAAGTTTACGCATCGTTTCCGATTATGCAGGTAAGTATTTTCATAAGACCCTTTTGGAAAAAGAAGAAGGTATTGCCGTAGGCTTATCGTATTTTAAGGAACGAGGTATCAATAAAAGCACTATCGAAAAGTTTCAGTTGGGGTACTGCCCTAATTCGGGGAGTGCTTTTACAGATGACGCTCTTAAAAACGGCTTCAAAAAAGAAATGCTTCTGCAACTGGGCTTGACCAAGCAAGGGCAATATAGTGCTTTTGATTTCTTTAAAGGACGTGTTATTTTCCCAATCCATAATTTGTCGGGCCACGTGATTGCTTTTGGCGGAAGAACCCTGCAAAAGACCAAAGAGGTTGCTAAATATTTCAACTCTCCGGAATCGCCTCTGTATCATAAAAGCGATGTTTTATATGGTATCTTCCAAGCAAAAAGAAGGATTAGTCAAGAAAATAAGTGTTTTTTGGTGGAGGGCTATACCGATGTTACTTCTTTGCATCAGGCAGGAATAGAAAATGTGGTAGCTTCTTCGGGAACTGCTCTTACAACAGGTCAAATTAGACTTATCAAGCGTTTTACGCCCAATATTACCATTCTGTACGATGGAGATGCTGCCGGTATTAAAGCAGCTCTTAAAGGGATAGACCTTGTTTTGGAGCAAGGAATGAACGTGCGTGTGGTATTGCTTCCCGAAGGCGAAGACCCCGATTCTTTTGCTAAATCGCAAAGCATAGAGGAACTTAAAAGTTACATCGACAGTCAAGAGAAAGACTTTATTCATTTTAAGGCGGAATTACTTTTGCACGAGGCTCAAAACGACCCCGTAAAAAGAGCGGAAGTTACTCGAAGTATTGTAGAGTCTATCTCCAAAGTGCCGGACGCCTTTTTACGAAACGAATTTACCAAGAGTACGGCTAATATATTATCTGTCAGCGAAGAAATTCTTAACGAAGAAATTCGTAAAAAGATGTTTAAAAAGGTAGAGAAGCTTAACAAGCAAGCTCCTCCGCTTCCTGTTTCTCCTCAAAATCCAGTTCCTAAACAGCAGGAACAGTATTCCGATTTCGGCCCCGATTATTTTTTTGAGATAGAGACCTCTTTACTCAAGTACTTAATAAAATACCCGAACAACAAGTTGAGTGTAGAGACTGATTTTAAAGAGCTTAAAACGATTTCTTGTGCCGAATATTTGTTTGAGGAATTGATGGTCGATGAGATTAACTTTGAAAATGAGGTTTATAAACAAATTTTCTTTTTAGCATTCGAGCAGTTCAGGCTTAATAAAAAGCTCAGTACCGATTTTTTTATTCATCATCACGATCCTGCCATTTCTAAAACCTGCTCTAACATTATAGCTTCTAAATATCAGCTAAGCGAGCTTTTTACACATCAAAAAATTGAAATTGTAAGTGAGGAAGACCGATTACGTCTTTTGTTACCCAATAACATTATTATTTATAAGAGCCGCTCCCTCAATAAGATAGCCAAAGAAATAGAGAACAAACTTAAACAACTCGATAATGATGCAGATGAAGAGATTATCGATCAATATATCGAAAAATTAGCTCGGATAAAACAAGCCTTAAAAGAAATTAGCGGACTTATCAAAAGAGTGATTCCTTAAAATAACGTTCGGGATAATTTTCGCACAAAAAAAAAAAATCAGGAGTCATAATCTATTAACCCCTGATTTTCTGCGTAAATCTAAAATATTTGCGAATTTCTGGGAGGAAACCTTATTTCATGTTTTTTACTTCAAAAAGTCGTCGAAATGTTGTGTTATTTTCTTAAATAAATGAACTCTATCTTTACCACTCACATTGTGCTCGTGAGTAGGATAAATAAAGTAATCTAATAAAACCCCATTTTTAATACATTCTCTAACAAAAGCTTGAGTGTGTTGCCAAACAACCGTTGGGTCTTGAGAGCCATGAATAACTAACAATCGACCTTTAAGATCTTTAACTCTTTTAGTAAGATTTGCTTTTTCGTAACCCTCAGGGTTTTCTTGAGGCGTATCCATATAGCGTTCTCCATACATTACCTCATAATATTTCCAGTCGATAACAGGACCTCCGGCAGCTCCGACTTTAAAGACATCCGGATAAGTAAGTAGTAGGTTTGTAGTCATAAAACCACCGAAACTCCAACCATCTACACCTATTCTATCCGCATCGACATAAGGGAGCGATTTTAGAAACTCTACCCCTTTTAATTGGTCTGCCATTTCAGCGTCGCCCAAATGTCTGTGAATCACGTTTTCAAAATCACGTCCTCTATTTCCCGAACCTCTATTATCAACTGTAAATACAACGTAGCCTCTCTGTGCCATATAGAACAACCACAATTGAGAAGAGGCTAGCCAAGAGTTGGTAATTAACTGAGCATGAGGACCTCCGTAAACATATATTAAAGCCGGATATTTTTTGTTTTTATCAAAATTTGGAGGGGTAATTAAACGGTATATCAAATCTGTTTTTTGGTCGGCAGATTTAATAGTTCCAATGGTCATTTCTCCCAATTTGTAAGGCTGTAATTTTTCTTCGGAGCACTGTATTTTTCTAATCGTTTTACCTTGCAAGTTGTTAACTTGATAACATTTAGGTACCTCCATACTACTATATCCATCTACAAAAATATCGGCGTAAGGATTCAAGGATATAGTGTGTGTCCCTGAGGCAGGAGTTAAGTTTTTCAAATCTCCGGTATTAAGGTCTAGCGAGTAGGCCTGTTTATTCAACGGACTCTCTTTAGTTGTCTCTATGATTGCTTTCTTACCACTTTTATCGAAGCCGACAAAATCTTTTACTATCCAATTTCCTTTGGTTAGTTGCTTGATAAGTTTCCCATCTACATTGTACTTATAAAGATGCATAAATCCATCTTTCTGAGAGAAATACAAAAATTCGTTAGGGTTATTTTTCAAGAACACAATCGGATGCTGAGGCTCAACATATTTATCGTGCTTTTCTTCAAATAAAGTTTTGATGAACGTACCGTTGGTAGCATCATATACATTCATCTTCATGTGATTTTGCTCGCGGTTTAGAACCTGTATAAAAATACGTTTTTCATCAGGACTCCAACTGATATTGGTTAAATATTGCTCCTTAGGCTCTCCTGTTTTAAGAGTAATGGTTTGTTGTGTTTTAGGATTATAAACGCATACATTAACCTCTTCGCTTTTCATTCCAGCCATTGGATATTTGATGTTCTTCAATTTGGCAACACGCTCGGTTATATCTACTAAAGGATAATCGCTTACCATCGTTTCGTCTTTGTGGTAGTATGCCAATAAGTTTCCTTTAGGCGACCAAAAAATACCTCCGGAGATTCCAAACTCGCTTCTATGAACGGTCTGTCCGTTTACAATCCCTTCAATAGTATCTTCGGTAACGGCAATTTCTTTCTTACCATCGTTGATATAAAGATTTTGCCCCTTGGTATAAGTCAAATACCCGGCATCTTTCTGATACTCCACATTTTCAGCCTCCTCCGAATACTGAATACTTTTTACAATTTCTTTTTTCTTAATATCAATAACCGCTAAAACATTAGATAAATTGATATAAAACTGATTTGAGTTTATCCACTCTATTCCTGTAATGTAAAGAAGCGGTGTTAAGCCTTTGTTCTTATACATTTTGTTAATTTCTTGTAAGCTAATTAATTCTTTAGCCTTTTTTTGAGTAGGAGTCGATACCATTATTTTGGAATACTGCTCAATAAAAGTATAATGTTTTTTATCCTTCCATCGGATATTTAAGATATAATCCGGATAAAATTGTCTGTACTGACCGATAATAGCATCGTCTATGCTTAATTCCTTGTCTCCAGTTCCTATTTTATAGGTTTTAGTCTCTAAATCAACGGTTTGTTGTGCGTTAACATAACTTGCTGACAAAGCAAATACCCAAACAAAAAGTAAAAAGATTCTGTTGTTCATCGTTATTATTTTTAATATTCAATTGTTGAGGTCAAAATTATAACTTATTGACCGATTAAACACATACAGCGATATTTTATTCTCAAAAAAATAAGACGGCGTACTATAGTTTTAAAATATCTTCCACTTTACGAAAATCTATATCTTGTTGTTCGCCCAGTTTCCAAGCCCTTTCTTGCATTCTTTTAGGAATTTCTAAAACCCTTTTATCCTCTAAGATAGTTTGATTTAACTCGGTTTTAACCCCTAAAGATTGAAAAAACAGCTCTGTCTTTTCGATAGCTCTCAAAGCGAGCGTATCTTCATCTCCACTAAGTTGCCACACCTTTTCGGCATATTGAGCCAGTTTTTTCTTCTTGGCATCGAAATTGACTCTCCAAATATTGGGCAATATCATAGCTAAAGTTCTTGCGTGATCTATGCCGAACAAAGCCGTTAACTCGTGCCCTATCATATGTGTACTCCAATCTTGAGGAACCCCGGAGCCTATTAAACCGTTAAGTGCCATGCTTGTCGAAAACATAAAGTTTTTTACCGCTTCAATATCTTTAGGATTATTAAAAACCTTACCACCTTCTGATATTAATGTTTTTAAAATAGTCTCTGAAAATCCGTCTTGTATAGGAGCCGAGTTTTCCGAAAAAGTAAGATACTGTTCTAAAACATGAACAAAGGCATCTACAATACCGTTTGCTATTTGTCTTTTGGGTAAAGAGGCAACTACAGCCGGGTCTAAAATTGAAAAACGAGGAAAGCAAAGCGGATGTTTAAATACCAGCTTTTCAGAAGTCTCTTGTCTTGTAATGACAGAGCCTGAGTTCATTTCCGAACCGGTTGCCGGGAGGGTCAAAACACTACCAAAAGGAAGCACTTCTGTAATAACTCGCCCTCCCGATTTGATAATATCCCACGCCTCATTCGGATACTGAACAGCGGCTGCAATAAACTTAGTTCCGTCAATTACAGAACCTCCGCCCACTGCAAGAATAAAGTTAAGCTGATGTTGCCTTGCCAACAAAACGCCTTGCATTAAAGTTTCGTAGCGAGGATTGGGTTCTATACCTCCAAACTCAATAAGCTGATAATCTTTCAAAGCAGTCACTATCTTATCGTAAATCCCATTTTGTTTGATAGAGCCACCTCCGTACGTCATTAAAACACGACTTCCTTTGGGAATATACTTCGCAATCGTTTCAATTTTATGTTCCCCCAAAACTAACTTGACGGGGTTATATAATTCAAAAGCATTCATACCGATGATTATTTAATTTGTTCCTTAAATTATTTTGTTTCTGCAAGATATAAAACATTTGCGAATTTCTGTGAGAAAACCTTTATCCTGAAATCACGTTACTTTAGGTTTATTCTGAAAACCAAGGTTTAATAAAAGGGTATGATAAGGTAAACGTATCATTTTTATATCAATTTATAAATAACTGATTTTTAACACATTGCAAAACCATCACCAGAGTTCACAGGTTTAAAAAACCTGCAAGGTTTATTCTAAAAAACACGATAAACATCTATATATCATCAATTTAAAAACCCAACACATGTTCTTGACACAAAGTAATGCCTTTGCTCTGAGAAAACAGAACTTTGTTTTTTATGTTTCATATATTTTCTTTAATTTTATGAACTTATTCAGGTTCCGATTGTTATTTTTATAGCAAAACGAATAAATAAGGAAATAATATAAATAATAAACATAATATGAGCGAAGAAATTAGAAACATTGAACCTAAAGTAGTTTGGGAAAATTTTTACCAGTTAACACAAATTCCAAGACCTTCTAAAAAAGAGGAGAAAATTATTGCCTACATGAAGAAATTTGGCGAAGATTTAGGCTTGGAAACTTCTGTTGACGAGGTTGGAAATGTTATTATTAAAAAACCTGCTACTGCGGGAATGGAAGACCGAAAAGGTATCATTTTACAAGCACATTTAGATATGGTACCTCAAGCTAATAGCGATACACAACATAATTTTGAAACCGACCCTATAGATGCTTACATCGATGGAGAATGGGTTACTGCAAGAGGAACCACTTTAGGTGCGGATAACGGAATGGGTGTTGCGGCTGCAATGGCTGTTTTACAAGCTAAAGACTTACAACATGGACCTATCGAGGGCTTGTTTACCATTGATGAGGAAACAGGAATGACCGGAGCTGAGAATTTAAAAAGCGGAATGCTCGATGGTGATATTTTATTGAACCTTGATTCGGAAGATGAGGGTGAATTGTATATCGGTTGTGCCGGTGGTGTCGATGCAACTATTCGTTTAAAATACGAATTGGAAGCAATGCCGGAAGGATTTGTTCCTATGAAGCTTAATGTAAAAGGTTTAAAAGGAGGGCACTCCGGAATGGACATTATTTTAGGACGAGGAAACTCAAATAAAATTTTGTTTAGAATTATGAAAGAGGCTCATCAACTTTTCGATTTACGTTTGATTTCTGTAGATGGTGGAAGCCTAAGAAACGCAATACCAAGAGAGTCTTTTGCAAAAGTGGCTTTACCTCAGAATCAAGTAGAAGTTTTTGAAAAATTCCTTGCTGAGAAACAAGCAATTATTGGTAAAGAGATTAAAGCGGTTGACCCTGAATTAGAGGTGTTTGTCGAAAAATTAGATAATGAGGCAGAGGTATTTACATTAGCTTCTCAAAAAGCCTTAACCAATTTGGTTTATGCTATTCCTAACGGAGTAATGCGTATGAGCAACGAAATGGAAGGTTTAACAGAGACATCTACCAATATGGCGGTTGTTAAGTCGAAAAAAGGCACAACAATGATTGGTTGCTTGTTAAGAAGTTCTGTAGATTCTGCTAAAAAAGATTTAGCGGTAATGATGGAATCGGCTTGTGCTTTGGCTGGTGCTGAGGTTGAGTTTACCGGAGAATATCCGGGCTGGAAGCCTAATCCTGAATCGGCTATTTTGGCGACTATGATTAAGGGATACGAGGTGCAGTTTGGAAAAACACCGGAGATTAAAGCGATACACGCAGGTTTAGAATGTGGACTTTTAGGAGGAATTTACCCTAACTGGGATATGATTTCTTTTGGTCCAACGATTCGCTTCCCACACTCTCCAGACGAAAAAGTGAATATAGAAACCGTTGGTAAGTTTTGGGAGTTCTTAAAAGAAACTTTAAAAAATGCTCCTAAAAAATAATTTGGGAGACTGTTCAAAAAATAAGGTTGTCTTTTTGGGACAACCTTATTTTTTTAGAGTAATCTTTGCTCATAAAGATTATACAGACCTTAATTTGCTATTTTCTAAAAACTTCCTGAAGCTAGTGTTCTCATTTTTTTAATAAGCTGATTTGTAGCGGTTTAACAAACAAAGCCTTGATGTTTTGCCGAAAGTATTTGGATAGAAACAACTTTTTTTTGTACCTTGCGGTTTTGAATAACTAAATAACAGAAAATCTTTATACTTATGAATAATCCAAAACGTCTTGGGGTATCTGTTCTAGGTTTTATAATGCTTGCCTTTCTGATGCAATCTTGCTTGAAAGAATATAAAAACACCGATAAAATATCTACAGAAATAGACCATACTCCTTCTCTTGCATTATCTGTTGCTAAAAGTCGTTTAACTGTACGAGATATTATCAGAGATTATGATATGGATGAACTATTTCAGGAGTCTTCCAGTGGGATTTTATTTTTGAATTACCACAAGAAAGTGTCATCCCCAACCGCAGATAAAGTCATTAAGTTTCCCAATCAAAATTTTCCGAAGACCACGCTTATTGACCATACAATGTACGAACAGCTTCCTGTAATAGATGATTATAGACACTTACCGACCATTAGCGTCCCAAATCTATTTAAAGTTGCTAACCGTGAAGTGTTACATAATGTTGTGTTTGATTCTCTAGAATTGGTGATAAATGTTAGTTCAAGTTTTACCGTAGGAGGTCATCTAGAAATAACATTTCCAACACTTAGAGAAAACAATACACCTGCTGTTATTAATATAGAGTTAGATTCTTCGGGTAGTTTTGATTATATTTACAATAAACAATTTATTGATTGTGAATTGGGATTTGAAAATGATAGTAATCATGTCATTGCTAATTTAAATTTAGTAATGGAAGACGGAGTTTCAATTTCTTCAGATGTAATAGAGGTTACAATAAGTATGAAGAACCTTGATTTTGCAGTTGCTTACGGATATGTTGGACATATCAGTGAGCCTATCCCTCTAGACACCGTAGAACTTCCCCCTTTTAACAGTGCCCTTTCAGGAGATATTTTTCTTGCAAACCCTTATATTGCATTGCATGCCGAAAATAGTTTAGGCTTACCTGTTAGAGCTTATTTTAGCGATTTAAGTACCTTTACAGCTAATCAGAGCGATGCTAATGGCTCTTGGAATACATTTGAGTTCCCGGAAGAATACTTAGAGTTTGAAAACCCAACTTTTGTTGGAGAAGTGAAAAAAAGCTCAATTATTTTCGATAAAAACACGTTCCCGGATTTGCCGGAAATAATTTCAAAGTATCCTAAATATTTATTTTTTGAGGTAGATTCTCTGGTTGTTAATCCAAATGGTTACGATGAGAGTCTCCCCAACTTTATATTGGATACCAGTAGAGTTTCTATAGATTTAAATGTAAAGATGCCTTTGCAAGGAAATGCTTGGTATTCTTTAGTGGATACCATTAATATAGATTTTGAAGATAATATCGATAAATTCAGTAAATATTTTGTAGAAGCCAACTTGAGAATGATATTCGAGAATGCTTTACCAACGAATGTCTATATGCAAGTCATTTTTTTAGATAAAAATTTTAACCCTATCGACTCTTTATTTGAAGGAGGGTACTATGGTAATCGTCTAATAAATGCACCAATACTAGATGAAAATACAGGAAAAGTTAAACAAGCTGTGAAAACCGTTAACGACATATTATTTGGAGATAATGAAACTTATGACCATAATATAAATGACTTGAAAAAAGTTCGTAAAGCGATTATTGTAGCAACCCTTAAAACAAATGAACAAGGAGCTGTAGGCTCAGATGCTCCTATCGTTAACTTCTCCAAAGAAAATTATTTAGAACTGAGTATAGCCGTTAAAGGAACCATTAAAAGTGAAGAAATTCTTAAATAAAAAAGTATGATAAAACGATTATTATATATTGCACTTATTTTTATAGGCATACAACCTGTCCTTGCACAAGAAAGTAGCTCTATGTATTTTATGCAGTCTTTGCCTCAAACTAAATGGGTAAATCCGGCAAAACAATCTGAGCATAAAGTAACATTAGGAGGCGTTGCTATACCAATTACAGGACAACTTTTTTTACCGATACACTTAAATTATCAAAGCAATTTAGCATTAGAAGATATACTTCAATACAATAGCGAATTAGACTCCTTAGTGCTTCCCGGTTTTAAGGGTTTCGATAAAAAACGGTTTTATGATAAATTACAAGATGTTAACTCCATAAGTTTTGAAACAGGTTTACATGTACTATCTATTGGGTATAAGGCTAAAACATGGCAATTTGGTTTAGATATTCGCCAGAAGATATATACGAAATTCTCTTTTAATAAAGACCTTGTTAAATTTGTTTTGGATGGAAATACCGGAGATGCTTTTTGGGGCAAAACAGCTCATTTAGGAGCTCCTGCTATAGACATGACATCTTACATTGAGTACGCTTTAAGCGTATCTAAAAAAATAAATGAAAAGCTAACTGTCGGGCTTTCTCCTAAACTTCTGATGGGGCAAGCAAGTGTCTGGACAGAAAAAAACGTGCTTGATGTACATACAAGCGACCAAGAAAATTACCCGACAACTATCAATGCAGATATTTTGATACATTCTTCTCAGCCTGTAGTAGAGGTTACGGATGCTTATTACGATTATGAGGGAGATTCGCTCGTTTTTGAGAAGCAAGAAAAAAAACTCTCCGCAACATCAATAGCTTTTAATACTAAGAATATGGGTTTTGGCGTTGATTTGGGAGTTATTTATAAGCCTACCACTAAAATTGAAATACATGCAAGTTTAGTCGATTTTGGTTATATCAATTGGAAAGATAATTCGCAGAGCTTTTCTGTAAAAGGCGAATATATATGGAATGGATATGACTTTCAGCCTGAGCTTACCGAAAACTCAAATATTATAGAAGAACATGAAGACAGTCTTCGAGATGGATTTATTCGTGCTTTCAACCCTGATTTTCAAGAGGGTTCATATAAATCTTATCTTACACCTAAGGCCTATTTAGGAGGCACATTTTCGTTTGGAGAAGCTACACGAGTAGGATTACTGTTTAGGGGAGCTTTTCATAAAGAACATTTCCGCCCTTCTGTAACGCTATCGGGTAACTTTAAAATAGGAAGTTGGTTCGAGGCCGTAACCAGCTTTACAGCTGTTAATAACACTTACGATAACATAGGACTTGGATTTGTATTACGTGGAGCTATTTTCCAAATCTTTATGATGACCGATACATCTTTGGGATGCATATACCCGCAATCAGCAAAAAATCTGACTTTCCGAATGGGTATGAATCTTATGATTGGTAGAGAAAAGGAAAAAGAGCATGAGAGAAAAAAACAGTATTTGAATCAATAATTCCCAAACTTAGACTTACAAAAGATTCTTTAAATCGGGAATGGCTGCTATTTCAAAGGTTACATTTTCTGCATGGGCTGTTTTGTTCGGGTTAAAAAAGACTTGGTCGATACCGTAATTCTTTGCTCCGAGAATATCGTTTTGCAAATCATCACCAATCATCAAGCTTTCCGTCTTTTTGGCTTGTGCAGCACTTACTGCCAAATGAAATATTTCCGGTTTTGGCTTAGATGCTTTTGCTTCTTCGGATGTAATCACTCGGTCGAAATAAGGGTCTAAAAATATTTTTCTTTAAGATACTCCAAGGTTTCAATCGTTCCGGGAAATAATCCGGTTTGCTTGGGACTTAATTTTATATAAGCATCGCCAATATTTCGAGCCAATTTTTCGTCATCGCAAGAAAACTCTTGTAAGGTTCGCAAAAAACGTTCGTTTCTAAGTTTGTCTTTGGTAATAAGTCCTCTGCGGTATAAATCCCACAAAATCTCGTTATGCCTTTTGTAATGCTCAATAAACACCTCAAAATCGGGGAATATATTAAACAAGCCCTGCTCTTTAAAGATGGTGTTGAGTGTTACAATGGAGTTGCTCTCAAAATCCCATAAGGTACGGTCGAGGTCGAAGAATAAATGACGGTATTTTTTGTGACTAAGATTCATTTTGCAATCCACTAAAAGTTAATCAATTCCTTAGCGTTGTTTCGAGCCGCTTCGCTGATGGTCTCGCCACTTAACAAACTTGCAATTTCATCGATGCGTTCTTGCGGG
>PDWI01006711.1_pt1 | contig 14344 bp, 11 predicted proteins | sample 1430891 | NCBI WGS metagenome assembly PDWI01 (sample SAMN01162508, study PRJNA174530) | Oral metagenome, whole genome shotgun sequencing project. | biome: Marine environment; feature: Marine mammal; material: Swab sample of the gingival sulcus; isolation source: swab sample of gingival sulcus...
TAGAGCGTGGAAAAATAGATTTTTCGCTTTATATCGAACAAGGTGCAGGAGTTACTCGCACCAATATCAATGCACCTATTTTGCAGTCATATTATGAGCAGTTGCAAGAAGTAGCGAACCAAACCAATATTCCACTTCCAGCAGACTGGTTCTCTTTACTTCTTAAACTCCCTGATGCTTTGAAAACAGAACAGGAAGAAATTGATGAAAACGAATGGAGTGAGATTATAAAAACAATTGAAAAAGCAATAGAGAATACTCAAAAATATCGTCAGAAAGAAGGTTTAACTTTAGAAAAAACGTTTATCGAAAAACTAACAAATATACGTTCGCTTTTAACTCAAATAGAACCTTTTGAAACGGAAAGAATAGAGAAGTTAAAAGCCAAAATTAGTGCTAATCTGCAAGAAGTAGCAGAAAAAATAAGCATTGATAAAAATCGTTTGGAACAAGAATTTATCTACTACATTGAGAAATTAGATATTAGCGAAGAAAAAGTACGTCTTAATCATCATTTGGATTACTTTTTGGAAACAATGAAAAGCGAAAAAAATGCAGGGAAAAAACTTGGATTTATCTCTCAAGAAATAGGACGTGAAGTAAACACAATGGGTTCAAAATCCAATCATAGCGAAATGCAAAAAATCGTGGTAATGATGAAAGATGAATTGGAGCAAATAAAAGAACAAGTATTAAATACATTATAAAAAAAGAAATGAAAGAAAAAACAAATTTAATTCAAAATATCCTACGAATCGTGTTAGGACTTTTTATGCTTTATGCAGGAATAGGTCATTTAACGTTTTCACGAGTAGAATTTCAAGCACAAGTCCCAACTTGGCTAACAATTAATGAGGCAGGAATGGACTTTATTGTATTAGCATCAGGAATAGTTGAAATTGCCTTTGGTATATTAATGGTTTTAGGTGGTAAATTTAAGATTAAAACAGGTATCCTATTAGCAATATTTTATATTCTTGTATTTCCAGGTAATATCAACCAATATGTAAATCATATTGATGCTTTTGGATTAGATACAGAGACCAAAAGATTAGGGCGATTACTCTTCCAACCTATTTTAGTTATTTGGGCATTATGGGCAACAGGAGCACTAAAAGATCTTATCAATAAACTAAAAAAAATAAAATGCAAAAATTAATCATCGTATCTGCACCCTCTGGATCAGGAAAATCAACACTAATAGAGCATTTACTACAAACCGAAACAGGAAAGACGTTAGAATTTTCCATTTCGGCAACTTGCCGTGAGCCACGTGGAAAAGAACAAAACGGTGTAGAATACTATTTTTTGACAACGAAAGAATTTGAAAAACGCATTGATAATAACGATTTTATAGAATATGAGGAGGTTTATAAAGGTTGTTATTATGGTACACTTCGTAGTGAGATAGATAGGATTTTTGAAAAAAAGAAGAATGTAATATTTGATATAGATGTTGTGGGTGGTGTGAACGTGAAAAAACAGTTTGGTAATCAAGCATTAGCCATTTACATCGCTCCCCCATCGATAGAGAAATTAAAAGAGCGTTTGGAAAATCGCAAAACAGACACAGCAGAAAAGATAGCCGAACGAATTGCCAAAGCAGAATACGAAATGACATTTGCTAAAAAATTTGATGTCGTTGTAGTTAATGATGATTTGGAAAAAGCGAAAAAAGAATTTGTAGAATTAGTAAAAAACTTTTTAGACCAAAAGTAATGAAAAAGCAGGTCGGACTTTTCTTTGGCTCTTTTAATCCTATTCATTTAGGGCATATCCAATTGGCTGATTACATCTATTCTCATTCTGACTTGGACGAAATTTGGTACATTGTGTCGCCACGCAATCCACTCAAAAATTCGTCGGAACTAATTGATGAAAAGTTACGTTTACAGATGATTGAACTCTGCATTGCTGATAAAAAACATCTCAAAACTTCCGATGTAGAATTTACACTTCCAAACCCATCTTACACTATCAACACACTCAATGTATTATCTGAACAAAATCCGAATATAGACTTTACGCTACTTATCGGCAGTGATAATATGCAGATTTTTGATAAATGGAGAGATTACGATAAAATTTTAACAAAATTTCGTGTTCTAGTTTATCCAAGAAAAGGCTATAACATTGTTAAAGAAAGATTTACAACTATGAAAGTTCTTCAAAAAGCACCTTTTTTTGAGATTTCTTCAACTGAAATTCGTCATTTAATAGCCCTAAATAAAGATACTTCCAAATGGTTACATCCATCAGTTTTAGAATTTATAAGAGAGAAAGAACTTTACAAAGAAGTTAAAAGACTGTAATATTTCGTTTTTAAGCACGAATCCCCAGAAGATATACTATCAACCAAATTCTCCCTTAAAACGGCTTAAAACTGTCATATTTGATTAATAAAAAACAAATCTGTATATTTGCAAAACTAGATTCTAATAAAATAAATAATAAATCATGCTTTTACATATAAATTGGAATGTTAATCCAGAGATATTTAGTTTAGGTGCATTAACCGTTCGTTGGTATGGACTTTTTTGGGCAATAGGAATTTATCTTGCTTTAATCATTGTTTCCAAACTGTATAAAAATGAGAGACTTCCAGAAGAATGGATTGATAAGCAATTTATGTATGTTGTTATCGGAACAATAATCGGTGCAAGATTAGGGCATTGTTTTTTTTATGAATGGCACGAATTACGTGAGCCAATAACATTTTTAGGGATAAAATTCAACTATTTTAATCCATATTTACAAGAACCATTGAGATTAATTAAAGTTTGGGAAGGTGGTTTGGCAAGTCATGGAGGAGCAATAGGTATCCTTATAGCAATGATACTTTATAGTCGTAATATAACAAAAAAAGGAGTTCTTTGGGGATTAGATAGACTCGTTATTGGAGCAACCATAACAGGAGCAATGATTCGTTTGGGAAACCTGATGAACTCTGAAATTTACGGAGGAACAACATCACTCCCTTGGGGTTTTATTTTTGAAAGAAATGGTGAAACCCTACCTAAACATCCAACACAGATTTATGAAGTGATTTATTGTTTGGTAACTTTTGGTATTCTTTGGTGGCTTTATTGGAAAAAAGAAGCATATAAAAAGACAGGACTTTTAGTTGGAGTTTCTCTTATAGGAGTATTTGTACCAAGATTTTTACTCGAATTTATCAAAAATAATCAAGAAGCATTTGAGAGCAAATTTTTCCTAAATATGGGACAAATATTAAGTCTTCCATTTATTATTTTAGGGGTAATATTTATTATCAATAGTTTTAAATCTAAAAATAAGAAATAAGGGCTTAATATCAACCTTAAAACTGCACGAAGACTCTTGTTTGTTAATTTAGGCGAACCTCACAACGTTTATTTCGGAGAAAAGAAGCCATAAACAACTGATGCTCTGACACTTCCTATCACATCAGACAATTCATCAAAAGATGCCATTTTAATGCGTTTTACGCTCTTAAAATGATTTAAAAGTTTGGTTTGTGTAATTTTTCCTATTCCTTTGATATTTTCAAGTTCAGAACTGATTTGAGTTTTACTTCTTTTGTTTCGATGAAATTCTATTGCAAACCTGTGAACTTCTTCTTGAATTTGTGTCATAAAATTAAAAACCATATCAGTAGATTTTATACCAACAACCTTCGGAGGTGTTCCATATAAAATTTCATTGGTTTTATGCTTATCATTTTTAGCCAACCCAACAATTTCAATATCTATAATTCCTAATTCATCAACCAAAGTTCTTCTAACACTTTCCATATGACCTTTACCACCATCAACAATAATTAAATCTGGTTTATCCAACTCTTTATTACTGTATCTTCTAAAAACAACCTCTTTGATTGCACCATAATCATCTGCACCATCTATTGTTTTTATTGTATATTTTCGATATTCTTTTTTGAATGGTTTTCCATCTACATAGACAACGACCACTCCAACATTATTTGTTCCCGAAATATTAGAAATATCAATAGACTCTATTCTTTCTGGCAGTTTTGAAAGTTTTAATTTTTCTTTGATTTCTGTTAAATAAATTCTACTTTTCTGTTTTCTTTGATTTCTTTCTCTACCTTTTAGCAAATCAACTTTGTATTGTTTTGCGTTTAACTCCGAAATTTTCAAAATTGCCTTTCTATCCCCTTTTATTGGAACGGTATATTTTACTCCTTTTATTTCTTCTTTTATCTTAAAAGGGATAACGATTTCAGAAGAGAGACTGTTTAACTTTTCTCTTAAATCAACTATTGCAAAAGAGAGAATATCCTCTTTGCTTTCATCCAATCCTCTTTGATACTCGTTGGTTAAAGATTGAATAATTGCACCGTTATAAACTCTTGTGATATTTACAATCGAAGTTTTATCTGTTTCTTCATAAGAAAAGACATCTGTTTGTTTCAAAACAGAATTAGCAACAACAGACTTAGATTTAAAATCTTCTAAGTTATCATATTTCTTTTTCAGAAGATACGCTTTTTCATACTCTTGCTTTTCTGAAAAAGTCTTTATCTGCTTGAGAATATCTTTGCTTATTTTATCTGCATCTCCACGAATAATTTGTTTAATCTCTTCTATTTGTTTAAGATAATCTTCTCTTGTTTGTTTCTGAACACACGGAGCCTGACATTTTTTTATATGATAATCCAAACACTCTTTAAATTTATACTGTGCTATTGTTTTTTCTGTCAAAGGAAGCCGACAAGACCGAACCTGATAATTGTCTTTTATATATTCTAAAATAGTATTAATCGTATAAGAACTACTATAAGGACCAAAATAAATTCCTTTTGTTTTTTGAATGTTTCGCGTTTTAATAATACGAGGAAACTCTTCGTTTGTTATACAAATACTTGGGTAAGTTTTTCCGTCTTTTAGTTTTATATTATATTTTGGCTGATACTGCTTAATTAAATTATTCTCCAACAAAAGGGCTTGATATTCATCTTCAACGACAATAAATTTAACTTCATCAATACTTCTAACCAGAAGTTTTGTTTTAGCACTATTATTTTTATTAGTAAAATAAGAAGAAACTCTGTTTTTTATATTCTTTGCTTTTCCCACATAAATCACCCCACTCTCTTTATTAAAAAACATATAAACACCTGCTTTTTTAGGAGCATTTTCTATATTAACATTTTCTTTTTTCATTTCAAACACCAATTGTTCCACGTGGAACAATATAGAATTATCGCCCTATTGCAACCAAAATCGTATTTATATCGCTCGGAGAAACGCCAGAAATCTTACGGGCGTCTTTAATGGTTTTTGGGTTTTGTTTAACTAATTTCTGCTTGGCTTCTGTTGACAATGACTGTAATTTGTTATAATCTATTCTGTTTTCTATAATAAGATTTTCCAAGCGATCAATCTTGTTAGCAATTAGATTTTCTCTCTCAATATAACCAGCATATTTCACCTGAATTTCCACAGACTCCAGAGTTTCTTCGTTTAGATTATTTTTACTAACAACCTCTTTTATTTCGCCAAAATTATCAACCAAATCATTCAAATTTATTTGTGGTCTTAGTAAAATATCTTTTAATTTATATCCTTGTTTTATTTCGTTCGTACCTTTTTCTTTAAGCAAAGGATTTATATCTTTTGGCTTAACAGAATAGTTAGACAAGAGAGTTATCAACTCTTTTTCTTTCTCTTTTTTTGCCAAAAACTCATTATACCTATCTTCTTTTACTAACCCTAAATCAAAACCTTTTTTCGTTAATCTATCATCAGCATTATCTTGTCTTAAAAGAATACGATATTCAGCACGAGACGTAAACATTCTATAAGGCTCATCAACTCCTTTATTTATCAAATCATCAATAAGAACCCCAATATAAGCCTCATTTCTTTTTAGAACAAAATCATTGTTTTTGTTGGTTGATTTCAACCCTGCATTTATTCCTGCTATCAAACCTTGTCCTCCTGCTTCTTCGTAACCTGTTGTTCCGTTGATTTGACCAGCAAAATATAAATTATTAATCTTTTGAGTTTCCATCGTTGGATTTAATTGACGTGGATCAAAAAAATCGTATTCTATCGCATATCCTGGTCTATAAATCTGTGCATTTTCCAATCCTTTGATTGTATGTATTGCTTCAATTTGAGTTTCTAGTGGTAGTGACGAAGAAAAACCATTTAAGTAGTATTCATTAATATTTAACCCTTCTGGTTCAATAAAAAGTTGGTGTGAAGTTTTATCTGCAAACGTTACAATTTTGGTTTCTATACTTGGGCAATACCTTGGTCCTATACTTTGAATTTGCCCATTGTAAAGTGGAGAATCATTCAAACTATCGTTTAATATCTTGTGCGTTTCCTCGTTAGTATGCGTAATCCAACAACTAACTTGTGGTAATTCTCTTTTTACAGAACTCAAATAAGAAAATTTGTGATAATCATCATCTCCTTTTTGCTCTACCGTTTTACTAAAATCAATTGTTCTTCCATCTATTCTAGCAGGAGTTCCTGTTTTCATTCTGTCGGTAGCAAATCCAAACTCCTTTAACTGCTCTGTCAATCCGTAAGAACTTGGTTCAGAAATACGACCACCTTTAAATATTGTTTTTCCAACGTGCATCATTCCATTCAAAAACGTACCTGCTGTTAGAATAACCGATTTGGCTTTTATTTCTAATCCTAAAAGAGTTTTTATTCCTGTAACCGTCTTATCTTTTATCAACAGTTCAGTAACAGTATCTTGCCAAAGGTATAAATTTTCAGTATTTGATACGATTTTTGTCCATTCTTTGATAAACTCTATTCTATCGCTTTGGACTCTCGGACTCCACATGGCTGGACCTTTCGAACGGTTAAGCATTCTAAACTGAATGGCACTTTTATCAGCAACAATTCCCATTTGTCCACCCAAAGCATCTATTTCTCTGACTATCTGACCTTTGGCTATACCTCCTACGGCTGGATTACAACTCATCTGTGCTATTTTATTCATATCCATTGTGATAAGAAGCGTTTTTGCACCGATATTTGCCGAAGCAACCGCTGCTTCACAACCAGTATGTCCTGCACCGATAACTATAACATCGTATTTAAAGTCCATTTTCTATTTATTTTAAATGAAAAATCGTGTTAGTTATTCCAAACCACACGATTTAACATAATTATTTCTTCTTTTATCTAAATATTTTTTTCTTTTATCAAATATTCAGCAATTTGTACTGCATTTAAGGCTGCACCTTTTTTAATTTGGTCGCTAACACTCCAAAAAGTGATACCTTTTGGATTAGATAAATCTTTTCTAACTCTTCCAATATGTACAGGATCTTCTCCTGATAAAAATAGTGGCATTGGATATTCGTTTTTCTGAGGGTTATCAATTAAAACGACTCCTTCGGCTTTTGAAAAAGCATCTTTTATTGTATCAACCTCTATAGCCTCTTCTGTTTCTACCCAAATACTTTCCGAATGAGCCCTAAGCGTAGGAACTCGTACACACATTGCACTTACTTCCACATCAGAGTGCATAATTTTCTTTGTTTCGTAATACATCTTCATCTCCTCTTTGGTATATCCATTTTCTTGAAATACGTCAATATGAGGAATAACATTATACGCCAACTGGTGTGCAAACTTTTCTACTTTTGGTTCTTTTCCATTGGCAATGTCTTTATATTGCTCTTCCAATTCTTGCATCGCGGTAGCACCTGCACCACTCGCTGCTTGGTAAGAAGAAACGTGAACTCTTTTAATTGGAGAAATATCATTAATAGGTTTTAAGCAAACAACCATTTGGATTGTCGTACAATTTGGATTGGCAATAATATTTCTTGGACGCTCTTTGGCATCTTCAGCATTCACTTCTGGAACAACCAAAGGTACATCATCATCCATTCTAAATGCACTTGAATTGTCAATCATTACAGCACCAAATTTGGTAATATCCTCTGCAAATTCTTTAGAAATTGACGCACCAGCAGAAGTAAAAACAATATCAAAACCCTTAAAATCATCTCCATGTTTTAATTCTTTGATAATATATTTTTTGTTATTAAAAACAATTTCTCTTCCTGCACTTCTGTGCGAACCAAAAAGTTCTAATTCTGTTATTGGGAAATTTCTTTCGGATAAAACTCGTAAAAATTCTTGTCCTACTGCCCCACTCGCTCCAACGATTGCTACTTTCATACTTAATTTTTTTTAATAAATCTATTTTTCTAAAAAATATAACTATATTTGTCCTTTTATTGTTCACTTATAAAACAATTTATTTTAATCTATTTAGAAACACAGAAATCATGAAAAAAGCAATAATCATATTGTTAGTGATAACCTTTCCAAAACTTCTTTTTTCTCAAATTTCAGACGATTTTTCTGATAAAAATTTTAGTAAAAATCCTACTTGGATTGGTAATACCGACGAATTTATCGTTAATACTAACGGAGAACTTCAAACAAATGTATCAACTTCTGGGTCTTGTTTTCTTTCTACAAGATCAGAGATAATAGACGATGCTACTTGGGAATTTTCTGTAAAAAGAGAGAAAAAAACATCATCAGGAGATTACTATTTTGCTGTTTATCTGACTTCCGATAGACCCGACTTAACCAAAATGCTATATGGATATTGTGTTGTTATAGGGGGTAAAAAAGACAAAATTTCACTTTACAAACAACAAGGTGGGTTTAGTACCAAAAAAGAATTGATAGAAGGAAAAAATAAATCTGTTTGTCTAAAAGCATTTGAAGTAGATATAAAAGTTACTCGCTCAAAAGATGGCAAATTTGAACTTTTTAGAAAAATAAAAGGTCAAGATTCAACATACGTAAAAGAAGGAAGTGCTATTGATAATAGCATTAAAACGTCTCATTTTTTTGGAGTATTGGCAAAACACAAAGCCAAAAGTGGAAAAGATTACTTTTTTGATAATATTAAAATCAAAGGTAAAATAATAAAAGACACTACCCCACCAGAATTATTATCGGTAAATGTAGAAGCAAAAGATACGATGAATTTACTATTGAATTTTTCAGAAGTGGTAAATATAAAAAATGCAACTTTTCAAGTCAATAATGAAATGGGTAATATCATTTCAAAAGAACTTCAAGAATATGGTGTCGTTGTAAATTTAGGGTTCTCTAAAAAATTTGAACAAAAGAAAATTTACCAAATAACAGTCAAAAACTTGACCGATTATTATGGTAATAAAATGGAAGAAACAAAAATGCTAACAGGAATTGCTCAAAAAATGAAAAAAGGCGACCTTGTTATCAATGAAATTTTATTTAACCCACAAAAAGATATTCCTGAATTTCTTGAAATTTATAATACTTCCGACAAATTACTTGATTTAGGTTCAATCTATTTTGGAACAAATCCTCAAAAGAATAAAAATAAGTACGAATACAAATATAAAATTCCAAATCAAACGCTTATTGTACCACATGGATATGTTGCTATTACAACGGATAGAAAAACACTCAAAAAAGAGTTTAACACTCCTAAAAGTGCTAATATTGTTCCTATAAATAAAAAATTCTCATTTACTAACGACGGAACCAATATCTATATCATAAACAAACAAGATAAAGTAATTTACGACGAAGTAGATTATTCAAGTAAATGGCATCACCCTACTATTAGAGATGACAAAGGCGTTTCGTTAGAAAAAATCAACCCTCTGTTTGATAGTAATTCACCAACATCTTGGCATTCAGCAAGTTTTGATGTAAACTATGGAACACCGGGGTATAAAAATTCTCAATATGTAGAAAACCCAAAAGAAAACAACAGTAAAAAGACAAAAGTTTGGGTTGAACCAGAAGCATTTTCACCAGATAACGACGGAATTCAAGATGTTTGTTTTATCAAATACAAAGCCGAAGACATTGGAAATACAGCCAATATTATAATCTTTACCTCTACTGGATTAAAAGTTAAACAAATCGCTTCTAATCATCTTCTTTCTGATAAAGGATACTTTGTATGGGACGGAAAAACAGACAGAGATAAAAATATAAATCCAGGAATTTATGTTCTTTATTTTGAAATAATCAACACTACGACAGGTAGTAAAAAAGTAGAAAAAATGCCGATTGTTGTTTCGGCAAGATAAAAATAATAAAAAAGCAGTTATGAAAAAATTATCTTTATTGTCAATTCTTTTGTTTTTGACATTAAACATTTTTGGACAAAAGCAACTTACTAATGTTCCCACTTTTTACATTACAACGGAAAATCAAGAACCCATTGTAGAAAAAAGTAAATACCTAAAAGGTGAATTAACGATTGTTAGCAGTGATGAAAAAGAAAATTTCACAGGAAAAATGAAAATTAAAGGACGTGGAAATTCTACATGGACATTTGCTAAAAAACCTTTTAAGATAAAACTGGATAAAAAAGCAAAACTTCTAAACCAAAAAGCAAAAGCAAAAAAATGGGTTTTATTGGCTAACTATTGCGACAAAAGTTTGTTGCGTAATGGAGTTGCTTTCAAAATAAGTGAACTTTTAGGTTTTGAATTTACTCCATCGGCTCGTTTTGTAGATGTTGTTTTTAATGGTGAATTACTTGGAAGTTATATGATGTCCGACCAAGTAGAAGTAAAAAAAGGACGTGTTCCTGTTGAAGAGCAAGAAAAAGAAGATACAACAGAACCTAATATTACAGGTGGTTATCTACTTGAATTAGATGGATTTGCTCAATCTGAACCTGTTTATTTCAAAACCAATAAAAAAGTTCTTATTACCATTAAATATCCAAAAGATGATGAAATAAATAATGCACAACGTGAATACATCACAAATTATACAAAGCATTTTGAAGATATACTTTTCTCGCCTAATTTCAAAGATGCTAAAACAGGATACAGAGCATATGTGGATACAAAATCACTGATAGATTGGTATATTGCATGTGAATTGACAGGAAATTCTGACTCTTTTTGGAGTACTTATATATATAAGAAAAGAAATGACCCTAAATTCTATTTCGGTCCTATGTGGGATTATGATATCGCTTTCAATAACGATATGAGATTAAAAGATGCAACAGAAAAATTGATGCGTGAACATGCTCACAATCCCAAAACATGGATTAAAAGATTTTGGGAAGATGATTGGTTCCAAAAAGAAGTAAGCAAACGCTGGAAAGAACTCGTAGAAAGTGGAATAGAAAACAAACTTATTAACTATATAAACCAAACAAAAGACTTATTAGATAAGTCGCAACAGTTAAATTATACTATCTGGAAAACGTTAGGAAAACGTGTTTATAGAGAACAATTTGTATTCCCAACATACGATGAAAATGTAGAGTATCTAAAAACATACGTAAGAGAGAGAATTGAATTTTTGAATAGCAGTTTTTCAGAAGGAGGAACAGACCCAATAGACGAATTTCAGTATGAGAAAAATGCATACTACAATATTATCAATAAAAAATCGGGAAATGCTATTGATGTAAGTAATAAAACTACAAAAGATGGAATAAAATTGATGCTTTGGAAACCAACAAAAGATAAATTAAGCCAGCATTGGAGATTAGTAAAAGATGACAACGGATACTTTACCATTATCAATAGAAAAAATGGAAAAGCAATAAAAGCACTCGGTAGTAAAGGAGCAAATATTGTTGTTAGTAATTTAACAAATTCAGATGATTTTAAATGGAATATTACCAAAACTCCTATTAAAAAATATTTTGGAGTCGTTGGAAAAGCATTTGGATATTCTTTTAATAATTCAGGTGGTTCTTTGAACAATGGAACTCCTTTAATTGAGTGGAATAGCAATATTAATACTAGTGAAAACTCAAAATTTACCTTTGTGAAAGTTGGAACAACAAATTTAATGCAACCTCAAAGCGAACCTTTGAAAATTTGGTACAATTTATCCAATCAAACAGTACAAATTGATTTTAATAATATTTTATTGGATAAAAATAGTTCTATTAAAGTTTATTCTTTGAATGGATTAAAAGTTCTTGATAAAAATCATCTTTATTCAAATATTGATGTATCAAAACTTTCAAATGGTATTTATTTAATAAAACTAATAGCCAAAAACAAAATATATTCAACTAAATTTATCAAGCAATAGATAAGTAATTTATTCTTTTTAACAATTACATCTTAAAATAAATCACTATCTTTGCCAACTAAATTAAACATAAAAATTATAAAATGAATAAAGTAAGTTATGCACTTGGAATGACATTAGGTGCAAATTTGAAAGGAAGTGGAGTTTCAGAATTAGATTTTGAACAAGTTAAAAATGGTCTTAAAGATATTCTTGAAGGCAATAAAACAGAAGTTTCAGAACAAGAGGCTCAAACTATTCTAAATGACTATTTTACAAAATTACAATCTAAACAATTTGGAGAAGTAAAAGAAAAAGGTCAAGAATTTTTAAAAGAAAATGCTAAAAAAGAAAATATTACAGTAACAGACTCTGGGTTGCAGTACGAAATTATTACAAAAGGTGAGGGAGAAGTTCCTAAATCAACTGATAGAGTGAAAGTTCACTATCACGGAACATTGATTGATGGAACAGTATTTGATAGTTCTGTACAACGCAACGAACCTGCTACTTTTGGAGTAACACAAGTTATTCAAGGCTGGGTAGAGGCTTTACAATTGATGCCTGTTGGCTCAAAATGGAAATTATATATTCCTTACGAATTAGCATATGGAGCACAAGGTGCAGGACAAACTATTAAGCCTTATTCTGCTCTTGTTTTTGAAGTAGAACTTTTAGAAATTATAAAATAAAAAATAGAAAAATGAAAAAAACAAAATTAGTAATTGTAGCAACTATTGTTGCTGTATTAGGATTATCGGCTTGTTCAAAGTACTCTAATAAAGCCGTAGAAGTAGAATTAAAAACAGAAGTAGATAGTTTAAACTACACGTTTGGTCTATTAAATGCAAGAATGGTTAAATCTATTTTAGCCAAAGATACCACTGATAAAGCATTTAATAAATTTATGGCTATTCTTGATAAATCATTCAAAAATAGTGATAAAGATGAAACTTATCTACAAGCAAAACAAATTGGAGAAAGATTACAAGAAAATACAAAAACAGGTCTATTTGGTGATTCTGCACTTGTATTTGATAAAAAAGTAGTTGTAAAAACAATTATCAAAGTTTTGAATAACAAAAAAGTAGATATGACTATGGAAGAAGCAACTACGTTTATTCAAACTACAATGGCTAAAAAAGATAGTGAAAAAACAGAAGAGTTGGTAGATAGTCTAAATTATGCTTTCGGAGTTGCTAATGCTAATGAATTCAAAATGTATATACCTGCATTAGCAAATGATACTACTGGTAAAAATACAAAAATGTTTATCAAAGGATTAAAGAAAGGACTTTCTGAAAAAACAAAAACAGAAATTGAAAAATCAGCAGAACAATTTGGTTTTTGGTTAGGTATGCAAAAAGAAAAAGGACTAATGGCAGATTCTGCACTTACTCTTCATTATCCTTTAATTAGACAAGGAGTTGTTAATGGTGTTAAAAATGATAAATTAGGCTTCAGTATGCAACAAGCCAACGAATACCTTTCAACAACAATGCAAAAAAGACAAGAAAAAGTTCTTGAAGTAAAATTTGCAAAAGAAAAAGCAGAAAATTTGAAGTTTTTAGAAGAAAACAAATCAAAAAAAGGTATTGTTACAACAAAAAGCGGACTTCAATATAAAGTTCTTAGAAAATCAAGAAGAGGAAAATATCCTAAACTAACAGATAAAATAAAAGTTCATTATGTAGGAAAACTTATTGATGGAACAGAATTTGATAGTTCTATCGCAAGAAAAAAACCTGCTGAATTTTATCTAAATGGAGTTATAAAAGGTTGGCAAGAAGGTTTACAATTGATGCGCGTGGGTTCTAAATATAGATTTTATATACCATATTATTTAGGATACGGAGCAAAAGGTACACCAACTATTCCTCCATTTTCAACTCTTATTTTTGAAGTAAGACTTTTAAAAATTGAAAAATAAAAAATAGAATTTGTGAATAATATAAAAGCCGAAAGCAAAATTGTTTTCGGCTTTTTTATATTGAACTCATCTAGACTTTTATTTAATGCAAAATAAAAAAATTGATTATCTTTGTACTTTATCAATAACAAACAAAATTTTAAGAATTTTCTATAAAATTCTATTAAAAATGAAAAACTTTAAAATTTTAATCACGTTACTACTTTTTTTCTCTTTATCAGTAGTAGCAAATGATAGCAAAGAAATTCAACTCTTTCAAAATATCAATTTACGTTTTGATATGGATACTTTTCCTACCAATTTTGAAAAAAGAGACCAACTTATTTGGATAACCAATGGTCGTATTGCTCTTACGAAAATT
>PDWI01006713.1_pt1 | contig 14342 bp, 14 predicted proteins | sample 1430891 | NCBI WGS metagenome assembly PDWI01 (sample SAMN01162508, study PRJNA174530) | Oral metagenome, whole genome shotgun sequencing project. | biome: Marine environment; feature: Marine mammal; material: Swab sample of the gingival sulcus; isolation source: swab sample of gingival sulcus...
TTTATTTTTACTAGCAAGTAATGTTATTGCAAGAGTAACTGGTAAAATAAGTCCATTTAATGAACCAGCAAGAACTAATAATTTTGCAGGTTTTCCTAAAGTTATTAAGATAAGAGTTGATACAACTATAAATCCTATAATGAATAAATTTTCTCTTTTTTTGACAGCTTCAAAAGTTTTCAAAAAAGATACACTTGTATAAGCTGCTCCAACTACCGAAGTAAGTGCTGCTGATAAGAAAACTAAACCAAAAATTTTATATCCTGTTGTTCCTGCCGCTATTCTAAAAGCATCAGCTGCTGGATTTTTTGGATCTAAGTTAGCTCCTTTGACTACTACACCTAGAATTGCTAAGAATAAGAAAATTCTAACTATTGTTGCAACACTCATTCCAAGTATTGCAGATTTATTCACTTTATCTAAATTTTCTTCTCCAACTATACCTGCATCTATAAGTCTGTGTCCACCTGAAAATATAATATATCCTCCAACAGTTCCTCCAATTAAAGTAATTATAGAAAGTAGTGGCATTTTATCTGGCATAATAACTTGCTTTGCAGCTTCAGCAACTGGTGGGTTAGTAGAAAATGCTACATAACCAATTAAAATCATCATCATAGCTCCTAAAATTTGTGTCATTTTATCCATAAATTTAGATGCTGATTTGAAGCTAAAAATTATTACTCCTAAAGCTCCACTTATCGCAGCTGCAAGAGTTAAATCCATATTAAATAAAACTTGTAGACCTAGTGCCGCTCCTCCAACATTTCCTATATTAAATGCAAGCCCTCCCAAACAAACTAAAAAGGTTATGAAATAACCTAATCCTGGAAAAACATCGTTAGCTAAATCTTGCCCTCTTTTTCTTGACACAGCTAAAATTCTCCAAACATTTAATTGTGCTATAAATGACATAACAACAGAAACAAAAATTACAAAAGCAAAAGTCGCCCCCATATCTTTAGTAAATTTTGCTGTCTGTGTCATAAATCCTGGCCCTATTGCAGAGGTAGCCATTAAAAATGCCGCCCCCAACAAAACTGATAAATTACTTTTTTCTTTCATAAAAACACCTTCCTTTAATTTTTATATAAACTATTTTATAATTTGATTCCTATCTTTTATATAAATTTCTCTAATGCAACAACTTCGACTCCATTTTCTATTAAAGATTTTTTTATTTTTTCCACAAATTCTATTGCTTTTGGATTATCACCATGAACACAAATTGAATCTGCATTTATATCAATTTCTTCTCCGTTAACTGCTGTAACCTTTTTTTCTTTAACCATTTTTATAACTCTAGCTATTGCTTCTTCTGGATCTTTTACAAAGGCTCCAGGTAAACTTCTATTAACTAAAGTTCCATCTGGATTATATCCTCTATCTGCAAAAACTTCCTCTGCAACTTTCATTCCTCTTCTTTTTGCTTCTTTTGCCATATAAGAACCACTTAAAATCATTACTATTATTTCTTTACCATAATTTTTATTATATTCTTGAATACCATCTAAAACCGCATTAGCAAGTTTTTCGTCTGAGGCAGCCATGTTATAAAAACCACCATGTAATTTCATATGTTGAATTGTATAATTATTTGCTTTTGCAAAAGCATCTAAAGCCCCAAGTTGATAAAGCATATATACTCTTGCTTCTTCTGGGCTAATCATAATCTTTCTTCTTCCAAAACCTAACAAATCAGGAAAACCTGGGTGAGCACCAATAGATACATTATTTTCTTTAGCAAACTTTACTGTTTTATCCATAATTAATGCATCACCAGCGTGCCAGCCACAGGCTATATTTACACTAGTTACACATTTCATTATCTCTGTATCCATTCCCATTTTATATGAACCAAAACCTTCTCCAATATCACTATTTAAATCTACATAATATTTCATAGTTTAACCTCCTTTTTTTATATATTATACACTATTCTTATATTTTTACAAAAAAATAATCCGTATTATATTAAAGCTTTTTCTTCTGAAATCATTCTTTTTTTTATCTTATAAATCATAAATATATAATATTTATATAATTAATTTTATTTAATTTCAAGAAAATTTCTTTTATTTTATAATAAAAAAACCGTCACATTTTTAGTGACGGTTTTATTTTTAATAATCTTAAATTTGAAACTATTTATTTTGTAATTGCTCTCCAGTATAAATCCATTCAAATTCAACTTTTTGAGTTTTGAAAAATTCTTCCGCAGCAGATTTTCCTTTTTCTCTTGCTACAGGTACTCCTGTTTCTCCATCAACGTGAAGTAAATAATCAGTTGGAGCTTTTATTATAAATTGAAGTACATATTTTCCAACTGGAATAAGTCCTTTTTTTATGTTGATTCCATAGTGAGCACCATCATCAGCATTCATTGGCATGAAAGTTCCTGAAGTGATTTCTTTTTTCTTATCTGCAGAAAGAACTTTATAGTTTACTGTTAAGTAAGCTGGCCATATTCCTTCTCCTCCACCAAATCCATAAGCTGTTGCTGCTTCTGAAGTTAAGTGAATATCAGCTTCCAAATGCATATCAGATTCTGCAGCAGTAGGTTGTTTTCCTTCTGGTATCATATCAACTGCTTGGAAATAAACTCCCGCAACTTCGTAAGGACCAACTACAGTTTCTCCAATTGGTGTTTCAACGAATCCAGATTCTCCTGGTGCTTCCGCTGCTACTGCATTAGATGTAAATCCAACTGAAAGACCTGCAATAACAAATGCCATCATTAAACTCTTTAAATTTTTCATAAGTAAATACCTCCTTATAAGTTTTTTTATATAAATACTTCTGAAAACCTTGTTAAAACTAATCATTTTAATTTTTGTTAATTCTTAGATTCTTGTTCTTTCCTTATTTTTTTCATTTTAAAATGATTAGATAAAATTATCCAACATGAAGCAATAAGCAACATGATTTGTGGAATCAATGTTTCGGCTCTATCATAAATATTAAGCCATTGATTTTGATAACCATGCATAGCAGGAATAACTGTTCCACCCAGTATCACACCTGCTTCTGAAAGCTCTACGACACCTTTTCCCATAAACGAAATACACATTAAAAACAATAATATACTTGTAAACATAAAGAAAGGTCTTAAAGGAAGTTTAACTGTTGTATATCTAAAGATATAATAAATAACTATAAGAACTACAACACCAGCTAAAAAACCATATATAGCATAAGCAGCATCAGTTTGACCTCCAGTTAAAGTTGCTTTATAGAATAAAACTAATTCTGCACCTTCTCTTAATACTGCAAGAAATGCTGAAAAAACCAAAACATTTTTGCTTCTATTATCTATTGATTTTTGAACTTGAGATTTAATATATTTTTTCCATTCTTCTTCTTCTGAACGTGATAATATCCAGTTACTTACCCAGAATAAAACACCTACAGCCATAAACATAGTTATTCCTTCCATTAGCTCTTGACCTAAACCACCAAGGACTAAATCTATTAAAAATGCCAAGAAGAAAGAAGAAATAACAGCAAATCCAGCTCCTATATAAACCTGTTTACATAAATTTTCATTTCCAGTTTTAATTAAATAAGCTATTATAGCAACTAAAACTAATATTGCTTCTAAACCTTCACGAAGAAGTAAACCAAACGATGAAAGGAAAGATTTCCACTTGATTGCTTTTTCATTTGTTTGAAGAGAGTTTGAATTCCCAAAGACAATTCTTCCTATCTCATCAGGATCATCACTTTTTGCAACACCATCAAGAACCATCGCATCCTTATAAACTTTCATATCAAGTTTATCAATTTCTAAGTCAAGTGAATTAACATCTCCCTTATAATTACCTTTTAAAGTATGCTTTATTTTTCTAAAAAGAGCTTCAATATGATTAACTCTCTTTGCAGAAATACTAACCATTACATTTTTTTCAAAACCTTGAACTTCATAATATCCAAAGTAAGCATCATTCATATCTTTGTATGCCGCTTCTTTGTCACCTTTTTTCAAGTTCTCTTTTGCACTTACAAATTCTATATGCATATCTTTTGCAACTTCTTGCCAAGTACTATATTTTTTCTTTGTCGTTGCAAAAATTGTTGCAGAAGATATTAAAAAAACAGTAACTATCGCAAAAAGAAAAAAATTATTTTTTATATTTTTCATTTCACACCTCTTTTAAATAAATATAAGCACTTCCTATTTAGCAGTATAATATATTTAAAATTAAATGTCAATATATAGAAATATTATATCATACAAAATATTTCTTATACTCCTATTTTTCTTATTTTAATTTTATAAAAAACAAATATCTAAAAATAGCTGAAAAAAAATTATATATATGATATACTAATGACACTATAAAGCAATAAAAATAATAAGGAAGGAAAAAAATGAATAAAAAAATTACGTATTATCTTCTAAGCATCCTGATTTTAATATTATTTATAGGATGTGGAAAAGAAAAAGTTGAAAAGAAAATTGTAAAACAAGAGCTCTACACTGTTATGCCAAAACAAGATTATACTTTTAATCCTCACACTTATAAAGATTATTATTCAAGAGCCATAATCACACAACTTTGGGAGGGAATAACTGAATTAAAAGAAGATGGAGCTAGATTGATTTCAGCTGATAAGATTGAGCATTCAGAAGATTTTAAAACATGGACAATTTTCTTAAGAAAAGATTTGAAATGGTCGGATGGAGTAAAAATTAATGCTGAAAGTTATTTAAAAAGTTGGTTATCTGCTCTAAAGAATAAAGATGTATCTGAAGAAGTATATAAACTTTTTATTATTAAAAATGCAAAAAATATTTTTGAAGGAAAAATTAATGAAAAATTAGATGTTACAGCAGAAAATAATAAATTAATAGTAAAATTGAATACTGCTGTTGAAAATTTTGATGAGTGGCTATCAAGTCCTATCTTTTATCCAATAAGAGAAGAAAACCAAAACTTTAAAACTTCTGAAGCAAATAAACTTATAGTTAACGGAGCATTTAAAGTAAAAAGCATTTCAGAAGAAAAAATCATCTTAGAAAAAAATAAGGAATACTGGGATAGTATAAATACTAAACTTAAAGAAGTTAGTATAGAATTTATTGAAGATAAAATAATGGCTTATGAAATGTTTCCTAGATTAGAAATAGATTTTTTTGGAGCTCCCTTTTATAGAATCCCCTATGAAAGAAGAAAACAGTTAGAAAGTTTACCTGATTCGGTTGTTTTTCCCGTAAATAGATATAGTTTTATATCTTTTCCTTCAAAAGATAAATTTATATCTTCTAGAGAAGTGAAACATTTATTATATGATGTAAGTGATCCTGAATTTATGGGAAAAGTTATTATTCAAAATAACTCTCCTAGTATTTTTTCTCACCTACATCCTAGTTCTAAAGTATTACGTGAAACAAAAGAAAAATTTATAACTTTAAAAGAAAAAAACAAAATTAACTTTGAAGATAAAATTTATATAGCATATAAAGAACAAGGAAAAGTTTTTGAAAAAAGGTATCTTTTATCAACTTTAAAAGAATGGATAAGTTCATTTAGAATTCCTATAAGAGTTACTTCAAACTTAGAAGAAGAAGCAACTTTTTCACTGGATACATATCTTATTGGAACAAGTAACATTAAAGATTTTTATTACTATATAAATTATAAATATCAAAATTCTGATAAAAAATTACTTATAAATTCTGAAGAGGAATTTTTAGAAAAATTACCAGTGCTCCCTTTAAATAAAATATATGAATCTGTTTTGATTCAACAAAATGTAGATGGGCTTTATGTTGAGCCTAATGGAGATTTACACTTAAAATATATCAATCTATTATTTTAATTAAATATTAACTGGAGTTGTGAAAATTATTTTATAACTCCAGTTTTTTTTATTTATATACTAAAAAAAGGAAACTGCGTTCGCTACGCTCCCTGTTTCCCCTTCTCTGCAAAACTTGAGGTTCCGCTTCAAACTCCAAAAGAAAAAGTTAGACTATAATTTACTTATGTATAAAAAAACAGTTCTAGTATAAAATCCAAAACTGTTTTTTAGTTTATTTTTTGTAATTCTATATATTTTTTCCTTCTGTTAATATTCCTTCAGACATTGTAAAAACTTTTTTTCCATATTTTAGAGTATCTAATTCGTGTGTAACAATGAGAACAGTAGTACCTTTCTCATTTATTTTATTGAAAAGTTCCATCACTTCTTTAGTATTTTCAATATCTAAATCAGAAGTTGGCTCATCTGCTATTAAAATTTTAGGGTCATTTATTAAAGCTCTAGCTATTATAATTTTTCTTGTTTCTCCTCCAGATAATTCTCTTGGATAAGATTTTGCTAAATGTTCAGCTCCTAATTCTTTTAAAAGATACATAGCCTTTCCTTCAGAATCTCCATCTCTATCGTATAATTCATAAGGTAGCATAATATTTTCTAAAACTGTTAAATAAGACAACAGTGGTGGCGATTGAGGAATAAATCCTATATTTTCATTTCTAAATTTTGATTTTTTATCATCTTCAAAATTTATATAGTCAAGCTCATCTAAAAGAACTTCCCCTGAATCAGCTTGTAAAAGTCCCCCAACAATATTAAGTAAAGTTGTTTTTCCACTACCACTTCTACCAATTATATGTATAAAATCTCCTTTTTCAATATTTAAATCAACATTATTTACTGCTTTAAAAGGAGTTCCTGCTCTATTATAACTTTTTGTAATGTTTTTTATTTTTAACATACTCTTAGACCTCCTCTTTAAAACTTAGATAACTATCTTTTTTTATTATCTTATTTGCAACTTTCATTGTAGATAAAGGTCCTATAATAGTTGCTAAAACAAAGCTCAAAATAAATATCATAGTATATTGCATTAAACTAGGTGATATGAATGGCATTGAAAATTTTTCGGCCACAGCAGGAAGACCTATCATCGAAACTATTATTCCTAAGAAACATCCTAAAAGAGCTCCATAAATTGACACTATAGAACATTCAGTTAAAATTATAGTTCTTAATTTTCTCTTTGAAGCTCCTAATATTCTCAAAATAGCCATCTCTTTTTTTCTCTCATTAAACAAAGCTACAAAAGTAGTTCCTAAAATTATTATAGAAAGTATCCATAATGCCACAATAAAAACTACTATACATGTTGATAAAGTTTTTAGGTTTGAAGAAATAGAGTTTATAAATTTTTTACTAAACATAGCAAAGATTCCTTCTTTACCTAAAGTTCTCGAAATTTTAGAAGCCAGTTTTACAGAATTCACTCCAGGCTTAGCTTTAATCATTACAGACGAAATTATATTTTCACTTGCAACTCTATTAAAAACTACTCTTTCTGATTCTTTTGCTAGCATTTTTGCTGTATTTCTATTAACAAAAACTGTAGCATCAAATCCCATTCCTGTTTGTTTTAATTTTCCAACAATCTTTAAATTTTTTCTAAAAAAGAAAATGTTTTCCCCAACTTCTCCTCTAACTCTATTTCCTATAATAACTTCCCCATCTTTTAATTCTTTTGAAAAAGCTGTGCTAAGCCAAGGCGATACTAAAAAATCACTGTCCATATCTATTCCAATAATTTGAAGAGGATATGCACAACAAGATGCCGATAATGTGGCAATATAAATTTGTGGAGTCATTTTTTCTATTTCATCAAATTGTTTTAATTTTTCAAGCGTATTTTCAGGAAGATAAAAGCTTGAAGGTTCTCCTTTTAAAAGTACACTTTTTATTTCAGCTTTATATCCTGCGGGTACAACTATAACATCTGCACCTAGTCTGTTAGATAGACTTTCCAAACCTTTATTAAGACTTACAGAAAAAATTGAACCGACATATAAGATTATAGAAAATAAAGTAACGAGAACTATCATATAAGAAGTTCTCAATGGTTTCTGTCTAATATTTTCCATTGCTAAACTATAAGTAGTTAATTTTTTTTTCATCTTTCTCTCCTCGATTATTTTATATATAGTATCTAATTTTAGTTATCTCTCTTTATAAAAAGGTATAATAAGTTTATTACCATAACAATCACTATAATACCCGCAACCATACCTGCAACTCCAAATGTGTTATTAAGAACACATTCCATTTTTGGTTTCCCACAAAAACGATATGGAACTCCAAGAGCATTATTGATACTTACTATTCTGTGTGGAACCATGTAAACTAAAGCAGCAATTACTATGCTTACGATAGAGCCTAAAATTCTTATATATTTTCCAAAAGAATATTTTGCTACCAAAAACATTACTAAATTAATAGCAAAAATAAATACTGCTAATCTCATTGTAAAACTTGCACTAAAATAACAACCCATAGGATTTCCATCCGGTTTTAACTTTGAGCAAATAGGAGCAATTTGATAAGGTACCAAATATAAAACAACCGCTAATAACATCCCAATAATTTCAAAAAATCTTTTTTTCATCTATAAATCCTCCAATATTTTTATTTTGTATCGCTTCAATATTAAAAAATTTATTTCTTTGCACTTTTTAAAGCATTCCATACCGCTTCCCTAAATAATTTCCCCGATATTGTTGCTCCAGATACAGCATCTACTTCATCAGGATTTTGAATTTCTATTAGTAATTGATCATACTTTTTCATACCAGCAACTGCTTTCTGTGCCATTTTATATTTTTTTTCACCGATATTTTTTCCGTAATTCTCATCTTTTATATTTTTATTAGAATCTAAAAACTTACTCTCACTCTTTATTATTTTATTATCTTTTATCTCAAGCTTTACAACTGTATAGCTTATAGGTTCTCCTCCTTCAGACTTTCCAATATAAACTCCATCATTAAATTTCATGCTAGAAAAATCTTTTTTGCCACCACAAGCTACTAAAAATAGTAGTGAAGTTAAAATTCCAATTAAAAATAAAACTCTTTTCATTAAATTCACCTCCCTTTTTATTTTTATTTATTTTTTTGGCTAACATCCTTAATTATTTTTCCATATTCTAAAATAATTTTCCTTTCCGCAACATCTCCAACTTCATTATCGTGTGTAACTACAATAATAGTACTTCCTTCTTTATGTAATTGTTGTAAAATTTCTATTACAATTTTTTCGTTAACTTCATCTAAATTTCCAGTGGGTTCATCTGCCAAAATAATCTCAGGACAGTTTATTAAAGCTCTAGCTATACAAACTCTTTGTTGCTCTCCACCAGAAAGTTGATTAGGTAAATGATGAGCTCTTTCTTTTAAACCAACTCTTTCAAGAGCTTCAAGAGCTTCTACTTCATCTGTCATACTATGATAATATTGAGCTACCATAACATTTTCTAAAGCTGTTAAATACGGTATTAAATGGAACTGTTGAAAAATAAGTCCTATTTTTTCTCTCCGAATAGTTGTTAAACTTTGTTGATTTTCCTTTGTAATATCTTGTCCATCTAATATAACTTCTCCAACTGTTGGTTTATCCATACAGCCTATAATATTCATCATAGTAGTTTTACCAGAACCTGAAGATCCCATAAAAGAAACCCAATCACCTTTTCGTATAGTTAAATTTATATCACTAAGTGCATGAAGTTCTCCATAAATTTTAGATACATTTTTTACTTCTAATAAAATTTTACGTTCTTCCATTCTCAAATTTCCCTCCTAGAATTTCTTATAACTAAAATTTTAGTTTTATTCTCCTCTTAAAACTAAAGCCGGTTCTACTTCCATTGCTTTTTTTACAGGATACAAACAAGAAAACACTGTAACTAGCATTGCAATTATAACCGTACAAGGAACAAATAATATTTGAAATTGTATTGCTCTTCCAAATACCCTAAGACTTATTTCTTGTGCAAAAATAAATCCTAGACCAACTCCCATGATTCCTCCTAAAAATCCCAAGATAGAGCCTTCTCCTAAAAATTCTTTTTTTATTTCTTTATCAGTTGCCCCAAGAGCCTTCTTTAAGCCAATCTCTTTTCTTCTTTCAGCCACAACCGCCATCATAGTTGTTCCAACAGAAATCATAGTTAAAATTAATACAACTATATTTACTAACAATACTAAGGCTTGAAGTTTTCCCAAAACAGTATCTTGAGATTGAGTAACTCTTTTAACAACTCTGGCAATTATTTTTGAATTTTTGTTCTCTAATTTTTCTGCATAAGCTTCTAAAGTTTTAGAGTCTGCTTCAAGAGATGCTTCTATTCCATCAATTGCTTCAGAACCTAAAATTTCATTTAACATATTTAATGGTAAAAATATGAAAGCTTCTTCTGCCCCACCAGTTGTAATAATACCTTTAACTTCTAATTTTTTAACATAAAAATTTTCCCCACTGTCTTTTGTTTTACTATCTTCAGCAGAATCACTCTGTGAAGAAGCTATTACTTTCGTACCACTTTTAGGTCCTGTAACAGTGAATCTATCTCCTATTTTTAAATTAAGTTTTTTAGAGATTTCTTCTCCTATCATTACACTTTTATTATCAGAGTTATCTATCCAATTCCCTTCCACATACCAAAAAGGATTATTTTTCTTTGTTTCAATCATATCAGCTCCCATAAAAATATATGGTTGTTGATTTATCTTTGTAGTTTCATATCTATATGGAGTCATTCCTGTTATTTTTGCTTTGGGTATGATATTTTTAATTTCTTCAAACTCTCTTTTAGTAATTTTTTCTTCCCCATCAGGTAAAATTATAAAGTTTACTCCATAAGTTCTAAATTCTTTTCCAAGTTGTCTAGGAATATCATAGTATATAGTAAACAAACCAGACATAATCATTGAACCAATTGCTATTGCAAGTAAGGCAACTATCATCCTTGATTTCCTTCTAATAAGAGAGTTAAATATCATTTTAAAATACATTTGTTTTTTCGTCATTTATATTTCCCCTTATTTTTCTTAATCTTTATTTTACCTTGTCTATACTTTTTTACTCTATCACACGGTTTACTCATATCATTACCTTCCATGTAAAACTTCTGTAGGCTTTAAAGTTAATAAATATCTCATAGCAGGAATACTTCCAAACACCGTAACAGAAAAAACCAGAGCTATATCAATAGGTATAACTATAAAAGTCGGATCTATATATGATGAAAAAACCGTTTTCCCAATTATTTGTGTAAAAACAAGTCCCAATAAATAACCAAATACTCCACCAAAAATACCCGTTATAACTATTTCTGTAAGAATTATTATAATTATTCTTGAAGGTGTCCCTCCTATTGCTTTTATTAAACCAATTTCTTGATTTCTTTCTATAACTGATGCAGTTATTAAATTTGAAATTCCTAATGCAGATGCAAAAGAACTTAAAATACATATAAGCAACATTAAAAGTTCCACCTTATTTAATATTGTTCCCTCAGATTCTGCAACTTGTCTATTTGGTTTAGCAACACTATCAGTTAAAACTTCCTGTAATTGATAACTAATTGAACTAACATAAGCAGTACAATACCATGTTTCATATTCTGTTACTGTTAAATTATTAGGATCTTGTGCAGCTTTTCTAGCTAAATCATTATCAGGAGTTGTAAGAGCTGAAACTTCTATTGTACTAATTTTTCCTGAAAGATTAAATAAATCCTGAACAGTTTTTAAATTTGCATAAATATTTTTATCATCATTTCCACCTGAATTAAAAATACCTTTAACAAGAAATTCCTTATCTATTTTAGTATTTGTTTTTGGATCTAGCACTTGAATTTTTATTTTCTCTCCAGTTTTAATACTATATTTTCCTGCTACTAAACTTCCAAGCATTACTGAATCATTGTCGTTCTCTCCAAGCCATTCACCTTTTACTTCCCACCAATTTTTTAAGTTCCTAATACCTGTATCAAATTCTTCTCCAGTTGGCATGACAAAATGCTTATGAAACCAAGTTCCTTTAATTTTAGTATCAATTTTTTTAGAGCTCCCTAAAGAAACAGTGATATTTTTTTCTAAGTACGGTGAAAAATCAACTATATTAAAGCCCCAAAAAATTTGCTTTATTTTAGGAAGTTCTTCCTCCAGTAAAAATTTATTATTCACTCCTTCTCCAGCTATACCATATAAATCATCTAAAATTGAAGCATCTTTATGTTTTATTGTAATATTTGCGCCATAAGTTTTAAGTTCTTTATTGACTTTATCTCCAATCCCAAACATAACATTCATCATAGCCGTAGTAAGAGAAATTCCTAATGCAACAGTAAATGCAATCATTAGCATTTTCTTTTTTTGTCTAAATAAAGTTCCTCTAACCATTCTCCAAAACATTTTATTCCTCCATTGGAAATCTATCTTTTTCTTTTTCTAAAACTGCCTTATTAACATATATTTTTTTATCTTTTATTTCATACTCAAAAGGTATTGGATTACATCCACCTCTAAAACCTATAGTAGCTTTATTCATAACTACATCACATCTTTTACAAACAATTTCATCGTCTCTTTCAAAATAACCTGCAACTCCACATATATCACAAGCATCTAAACCAAGTCCATAACTTCCTCCTCTTGGTTTCTTTACAACAATAAATCTAACGTTGTTTCCTCCTTCTGCAATATATGAAAATCTATGTAAATGTCCATCCTCAACATCCGTTAAAGGTATAACTATATTGTTATCTTCTATTTGATAACCTTCAGGCGAACTAAGCTCAACTGCTCTATTTATATAACTTTTTACTAAAGAGGTTGAAACTAAAGATAACAATACTAAAGAAACCAAAGATATAGACCAACGTCTATTTTTAATAAGTCTTATTTTTTCTTTTCTTAAAAGTGCTTTGTTTCTAAAAACCTCTACTACATTTTTACTATTTAAAAACACTAAAGAAGAAAATATTATCGAAACTATCGTTAAAAGTATAAAAATATATGTCAAACTCTTATCTTCTAAAATCATAATTTCAAAAACAAATGGATTTGAAGATTTCAGAATACGAAGTCTAGCAAGAGCTGATATTCCTCTTAAAAAGAAATCAAAGAATGATATTGTAATTATAAGTATTGTAAAAATTTTATACTGCTTCTCTTTTAGTCTTAAATTAATTTTATAAAGAGATAGACCTATTAAAAAAATTGTTAAAAGGCCTAAAAAATATCCACTCATTCTGACTAAAGACTGTGTTCCAAAAGATGTTTCTCCAAAAGCTATAAATTCTCCTGATAAAATATACAGCTGTGGAAAAATTGTAAATCCTAAAAACCATATGGCAATAAACGAAGCAACTTCATATATTATTAAAAACAATAATCTAAATTTATTCTTTTTATACAAATAAAATATAATTAAAAAAATAAAAGACAGTAAAATAAAAAACATTGAGTAAGCTAAACTCCATCTATTATAATACAATGTGTATTTAACCATTTTTTGAGGAAATCTTTGCCTCAAAACTGTTAAAATAGTTGTAGCTATTAATCCCAATAAAGAGATTGTAATAACAGGAATAGCCACAAATTTTTTATTTTTTATTTTTTCTTTTGTAAGAACAGAAAAATTTACTCCCAATAAAAAAGAGAATATGAATAAAAGTTCTATCACAAAAATATAAAATTTTAACATATACCCCCCCTTAAATTAAATATCTAATTCTAAATTATTATAAATTTTTAATAACGATAATGTCCAGTTATCTTATAATCAAATAGTATATCTTCTTCTTGTGTCCCTCTACCAATATTATGTATAATAAGTGGAACTCCAGCACGAGTTTTATTATTCGAAACAATCCCTATATGTGCTAAATTTCCAGGTAATATCCATGTAACTATATCACCAGATTTATAATCTTTTGACTTTTTAGTTATTTTTAAATTTTTTCCAAACCTTTTAAAAAAAACTTGTAAATTAGGTACTCTCCTATGATCTATATTAGTATCAGTATTTTTCATTCCCCATATTTTAGGATATAAAGAGAAATTAGATTTCATATCTCGATTAACTAATAACTGCAAATCTTTTCCTAATTTACGATATGCCCTTATAATAACATCTGTGCAAACTCCTCTATCTTCAGAAACATCTCCCATAGGAAATTTTAAATTTACATAAGCAGGATCATATATTGTAGTTACTCCAATTTGAGATCGAGCAGAATTTACCAACTTAATTGCTTCATTCTCTATTAAATCTGCAAAACAAATTACATTAAAAATAAAATTTAATAATATAATCAAACCTATCTTTCTTACTTTCATTTTTCCTCCTTTAATTATTAAGGAAAATCTGTTAAATATATCTCTTATAGAATATTCTAAAACAAGTAAAGTGTCAAGCCTTTTGAAAATAAAATTATATTTTTTTTAGTAAAAATGAATCAACGAAAAAAATAAGGTTAAAAGAAAATTTTTTTATTAAATTATTTATTTTATTGTTTT
>PDWI01011567.1_pt1 | contig 14342 bp, 11 predicted proteins | sample 1430891 | NCBI WGS metagenome assembly PDWI01 (sample SAMN01162508, study PRJNA174530) | Oral metagenome, whole genome shotgun sequencing project. | biome: Marine environment; feature: Marine mammal; material: Swab sample of the gingival sulcus; isolation source: swab sample of gingival sulcus...
AAATTATACTTACTTCAACAATCCTAATGGCGATAATAGAGAAGCTTTATCGGGAGGATTAAACAATATTAGTTTGGCTTTTCCAATAAATAAATTTTTGTTTACGGGAATATCTCTAGACCAATATTCATCAAGAGGTTATAATATTAACACAAAAGGTTATATAAAAGATAATGAAGGAACCCCTATAAAAGACAAACTAATAACAAAAAATTTTAAAGGTGAAGGCGGATTAAACAGAGTATCACTCTCCGAAGCCATAAAAATAAATAAAAATATTTCCATTGGGTTAAGAGGTTCATTTATTTTCGGGCAATTAATAAAAACCGAATCGTTCACCTATAAAGAAACAGGAGTATTATCTATTAAATATACCGACTTTTTATATAAATTCACAGGAGGTGCCGGATTTCAATATAATTTTAATTATGACGAAAACAATAATTTTAGAATTGGCGGAATATATTCTTTCGGGCAAAAGTTCAATACCGACAGAGAAGTTCATGCTTCGTCAAGTACAGGAGCCGGCTTAACTGATGATAATTTAGATACTCATCATTATGAAATTCCTAACAGTATGGGTGCAGGTATTTCTTGGATTAAGAAAAATAAATTTAAAATATCTTTAGATTATAATACAAGTGAATGGTCAAAAATAGATTATTCTAATTCTTTTGCAGAATATAAAGATAGCTATAAAATATCGGGAGGTATTGAATTTAGAAAAGCAAAAATAAAACGTGCTACGCCTTTCTTGTTTCGTGCCGGAGTTTATTACGAAGATTCTTATATTAAAGTAAAGGGCAATTCACTACTCGATAAAGGAGTGACTGCCGGAATAGGAATACCTATGAGAAACAACAGGTCGTATTTAAATGTTAGTATACAATACGGACTTCGTGGCGAACAAAAATCAAACACGTTACAAGAACATTTTTTAGGATTAAACATTAGTCTTTCTATTATAGAAACATGGTTCTATAAACATAAATTTGAATAAAAAATTATAAAAATACATTTTGTATTTTTAAAAATTATGTAATAATTACACCTATAATTCATTACATAGTGTCCGATAGGCACTATGTAATTGTTATACATAATAATATTATATGGAACATTTCGATAAAATATTAGTTTTTATTGTTATTTTATTTATAATTATATCTTTATATAAAGAATTATTAGGTGCTGCTTTCACATTTTTTATAGCCATAACTGTTTTAGGGTTGTTTGGTGTATTAACTCCTACCGAAATTTTAACAGGTTTTGCAAACGAACAAATAGCGATAATATTGATGTTGCTGCTATTGGGAGATGCTATTAAACAAATATCTGTAATTGAAATTTTTTTTAATAAAATATTTTCCACCTCTAGCAGTCATAAAGGTTTTCTATCTAGAATAATGATATGGATAGGTTCATTATCGGCATTTCTTAACAATACTCCTCTGGTAGCCGTTATGATGCCATATGTTCATAATTGGAGTAAACGAAATAATATTTCTCCGTCAAAATTATTAATTCCTCTTTCGTATGCTGCTATTTTAGGAGGATGTGTTACACTTATAGGAACCTCCACTAACTTAATTGTTGGAGGAATGGTTTTAAAACAAAACATATTTCCTAATATGCCTCCTCTGAAAATTTTTGACTTTTTTTGGGTAGGTTTTCCTATGCTGATAATAGGTTTTATTTATTTACTATTGTTCAGTAATAAATTATTACCTAAACGAACTCCTATAACACTTGATATTGAAGGAAGCGACAGAAAATATTTAGCCGAAGCTATTGTAAGAAAAACCTCTTCGATAATAGGTAAAAAATTATCTGATACAGAAATTGGAAACAATAAAAATCTAATTCTGCTTGATGTAACCAGAAACAAACGGACAATAAGGAATTTCTCCGGTAATTTTAAATTTAAAGCTGATGATTTATTGCGTTTTGCAGGTGAACCCGGCGATATTGCAAACTTATTATCAAAAAGCAAAGATTTACTACTCCCTAATGTAGGGATGATGAGTAAACTAAAAAAAGCAGATGTGGTAGAAATTGTAATTTCTCATAACTCAACCTTAATTAATAAGCAAGTTTATACCATTAACTTTAGAGATAAATATGATAGTGTTATTCTTGCTATACATAGAAACGGAGAACGAATAATTGAAAAAATAGAAAATATTAAGCTAAAAGCAGGTGATGTTATTTTATTGTTATCAGGTAAAGCTTTTGCTTCATTATCGCAGGACGACACTAATTTTTATTTAATTTCTAAAGTTAAAGAAGTCCGAAAACCGGAAACATACAAAATGTGGACTCTTTTTGGAGGTACTCTGTTAGCTATTTTTTTATCAGCTTTAAATATTATTCCTTTATTTATGGGACTTTTAGTTGTATTAGTTGTTATAAATATACTTAAAATAGTTGATGCAAAAGAGCTGCCTCGAAGCATTGATTATAATTTAGCTGTAATAATCGCTCTGTCGTTAGCATTAGGTACAGCTATGGTAAAATCAGGTGTAGCTAATATGATTGCTAATTTTATTATTTCATTATTACTTCCATTAGGAAATATTGCAGTAATGGTTGGAATTTACATTATAACGGCAATATTGGCAGCTTACATAACCAATAAAGCTGCGGTAGCCATTACATTTCCTATTTCGCTTACGGCAGCGCATACTCTGGGTTTACCACCTCTACCTTTTGCAATGATAGTTTCATTTGCAGCAGCTGCTAACTTTATTACACCCATTGGATACCAAACCAATTTAATGGTTTATGGACCAGGAGGTTATACGTTTAAAGATTTTTTTAGAATCGGTTTACCTTTGACAATTATATATATGATAGTTACAATTGCTATTTTAAATTATATGTATCTATAATTATAAAAACACATTAATTAATAATAAATTATGAATAAAAAAAATGAATATGTTAGTTTCTACCAACGTTTTTTTAAAACTATAAGTTCCGGTAGTACATTATTAATGCTCTCAACTGTTGTAGCTGTAGTATGGGCAAATATAAATTACGAATCATATGAGCATCTATGGCACGACATAATGTCTATTACAATTCATAAATGGTCACTTAGTATGAGTTGGCATATGTGGATTAATGACGGATTAATGACCCTATTCTTTTTTGTTGTAGGGTTAGAGATAAAACGTGAATTTGTTGCGGGAGAACTAAGTTCCAGAAAAAAAGCAATTTTACCTATTTTTGCAGCAATTGGAGGTATGGTAATACCAATATTATTCTTTTTAATTTTTAATCTAAAAGGTGAAGCGGCAAAAGGATGGGCTATTCCTATGGCTACCGATATTGCTTTCTCTCTTGGAATTCTTAGCATGTTAGGAAAAAGAGTTCCTACTAGTTTAAAAATATTTCTTACGGCATTGGCCATTGTTGACGATTTAGGAGCTGTTATGATAATTGCTTTATTTTACGGAGGCTCGCTTCAATGGTCATATCTGGCAATTGCAGGAGGATTACTTCTTATTTTATTAATAGCAAACTATTATAATATCCAAAATCTTTGGTTATACACTATTGTCGGTTTATTAATATGGTATTTATTTCTTATATCGGGAGTAGATGGTCCGGGAACAGGTCTACATGCCACTATTGCAGGAGTATTAGTTGCTCTTACAATACCTACTCGCCCCAAAGAAAATCAAGATAATTTTATAGAGAATATGAAAAAATCTTTAGACTGTTTTGGCATAATGCCGGCTAATTCAAATAAAATAGTACTTACTCATCATCAATTAGAAGAAATAGAACGATTAGAAGACTCTATTTCGAAAATAAGAAGTCCCTTACAATATATAGAACATCAATTCGAGAGTTTTATAAGTATGTTTGTTATTCCTTTATTTGCTTTAGCTAATGCCGGAATTTTACTTACTTCAAATGGTAATTCAGAGGTATTTACAATAATATCACTTGCCATTGCTATTAGTATGGTATTGGGAAAAGTAATAGGCATTACATTTTTCTCTTGGATTGCCATAAAGCTAAAATTAGCAACAAAACCTGAAAAATCAAGCAAAATGACCTTTATTGGTTTAGGACTACTTGGTGGTATAGGTTTTACAATGTCTATTTTTATATCAAACTTAGCTTATTCTCCCGAATTGCTTAATCAAGCCAAAATAGGAGTATTTTCAGGTTCTATTTTAGCTGGTGTAGCCGGTTATTTAATTCTTATGTTTTCATTAAATAGAAAGTAAAACAAAATATAATTTATAAATTAGAGAGGATGCCTGAATTTTTTTACTTTGTATAAAAACCAACATTCTCAATTGTTAAGTTATTAAACCTGACGAATTTTAAAAAACGTCAGGTTTTTTTATTTAATATATTTTCACTAATATCCTAAAGTTTCATAACTCCTTACCTTATAACATAAAATAAAAGGGTAACACTATCTTTATTCGTAAATAAAAAACGCCAATTTCAACAAAACCATATTTTTTTGCAATAGCTACAAACACTAATTTAACTGTTATTTATAAATTGGCAAATTAGATTTTACGAATAGGTCAGGAGTTCTAAATATAAAATATATATATTCATTCCAAACAACAGACACAACAACATAAAACACTATAAAACAACCATTTAAATACCTACTTCTTATTTTATCATACTCAATGTATTTAAAAAATACTAATTTTTGTTATTTTTTACAAATACATGACTTTTATTACTATTATTAATCAATAGTAATTAGCAAATTTGTAACAAAATTAAAAACTTAATTTATAACAAAATGAATATCATAAAAAAACGAGCTCAGGCCGGCAGTTTGGATGTTATGCCACAATTTGGCGACAGTATTATAAACGAGATAAATAAAGTTCTCGACGATTACAAAATTGATGACATACATATTGTTGCTCAAGACAAAGGAGCTTTAACTCCAACAATAGATGCACGCATGGAAACCGTAATCTGCCGTGCTTTAGAAATAGAAAAAGGCACTTTAGCTTAATCTTTAACTTTTGAAAATAATTATTAGTAATGAAAAAAAATAAGAAACGCAGAAGTATGTTGTATATACCGGGAAACAATCCCGCAATGTTACAACAAGGCGGAGTATATGGTGCCGATGGCATATTGCTCGATTTAGAAGATGCAGTAGCTCTTAATCAAAAAGATGCTGCTCGTATTTTGGTTCGTAATATGCTAAAAAGCATAGACTATTATTCTGCCGAAGTAAGTGTAAGAATAAACTCACTAAGCACTCCTTTCGGACTGGCTGACTTAGAAACTATTGTACCTCTTCAACCCGATGCCATTAGAGTTCCTAAAACAGAAACCGTTGAAGATATAAAAGAAATAATAGAAACAATAGAAAGAATAGAAGATAAGCATAACCTACCCCATAACAAAACTACAGTACATGCTATGATAGAAACCGCCTTGGGTGTACAAAATGTTTTTGAAATAGCTAAGTTTTCAAAACGTGTAGATGCCATCACTATAGGAGGACAAGACCTAACAGCTGACATGAATATTGCTGCCACTAAAGATGCTACGGGAATCGACTTTGCTCGTAAACGTATTGTTATGGCTGCCAAAGCTAATAATATTGATGCCATTGATACTGTTTTTGTTGATGTAGACGACTCCGAAGGATTAAGAATTGATACTGCTTATGCTAAAAAAATAGGTTTTACCGGAAAAGCTGTTATAAATCCTCGACAAATAGAAGTAATTCACGAAGTTTATCAACCTACCGAAGATGAAATTCGTAAATCAATTAAAATTTATAAAGCTTTTATTAAAAATAAAAAAGCCGGTATAGGTGTATTTGCCGTTGACGGAAAAATGGTAGATAAACCTGTGATGCAAAGAGCTGAACATATTTTAATGCTTGCCGAATACGATTTAAGCGAGTTTGAATAAATTTTAAATATTAACAAATTAAGTGTATTGCATTTCAAACTTATAAATTATAAACAAATGAAAAATAGTTTAGGAAAAGAAATTCCTCAATATATAAAAAACATAGGAGATTTGGAGCCATTTCAAGGAGCTTGGAACAAATTAAATAAAGGATGGATGGGCGAAGAAACTACTCCTCCTCCAATAAAAGCGAGTAAACCTCACTTTAATAAATTATGTGATAGCCTAGAGGAAGCTATTAAAAAGTCGGAACCTCATGATGGCATGACAATATCTTTCCACCATCATTTACGTGGAGGAGATTACCTATTAATAAAAACTATCGAAATTCTCGATGAAATGGGTATAAAAGATATTACATTAGCTTCATCTTCACTAACTTCGGCACACGAAGGCTTGGTTCCATACTTAAAAAAGGGAGTAATAACAAAGATTTTTTCTTCGGGAATACGAGGTAAATTAGGTGAAGCCATATCTTATGGTATATTAGATACTCCTGTAGTTATTCATTCTCACGGAGGAAGAGTAAGAGCCATTCAAACCGGAAAAATAAAAATAGATTTAGCTATTATTGGTGCGGCTGCTGCCGACGAAGAAGGTAATGCTACCGGAACTCATGGAAAGAGTGCTTTTGGTTCTATAGGATACGCCATGATTGACTCTTGGTATGCTCGTAGAGTTGTTGTGGTTACCGATAATATAGTGGAATATCCTTGTGTTCCTACTTCTATAACTCAAAATTATATTGACTATGTAGTAAAAGTAGATTATATTGGCGATGCTTCGAAAATAGCATCGGGAACTACACGTATTACTAAAAGTCCGTTGGATTTACGTATAGCACAATTAGCTGCCGAAGCCATTGTACATTCCGGATATTTCAAAGACGACATATCTTTTCAGGTAGGAGCAGGAGGAGCTTCTTTAGCTGTTGCCCGCTTTATCCGCAAAGAAATGAAAAAACGAGATATAAAAGGAAGCTTCTTACTTGGTGGAGTAACATCGGTACTTGTAAATATGTTAGAAGAAGGATTGTTTAAATCAATATTTGATGTTCAATCTTTTGATGCCGAAGTAAGTTCTTCTATAATTAATCACCCTTACCATATAGAAATACCCTCGGGATTGTATGCAAACCCATATAATTGCGGATGTATGACTAACAAATTAGATGTAGTTGTATTAGGTGCATTAGAAGTGGATTGCGATTTCAATGTTAATGTAATAACAGGTAATGACGGTGTTATCCGCGGTGCTTCGGGAGGTCATAGCGACACAGCTTCGGGAGCAAAACTAACCGTGGTAGTATGCCCGTCATTTAGAGGAAGAATACCAATTATAAAAGAAAAAATTCATAATGTGGTTACTCCCGGCGAATCTGTTGATATTGTGGTTACGGAACGAGGCATTTGTGTTAACCCCGCTCACGAAGGTCTTGAGGAAAGATTGGTAAATGCAGGTTTAAATGTTCGTGATATACACGAATTATCAGCCGAAGTGGAAGGGATTACCGGAAAGCCAAAGAAAATTGAATTTGAAGATAAAATTGTCGGCTTAGTGGAATATCGCGATGGTACAATAATCGATGTTATTAAACAAGCTAAAGGCGATTTGGATGAAATTTTAGAATATTTTGAATAAATAATTTTTGTGTTTTATAATCTTAAAGAGGCTGTCCAAAAAGCATTAGACAGCCTCTTATATGATAACAAATTTCAAACACCAAAATATAAAAAAATAATTGTGATATTATCTAAAATATTAACAGCTCGAGAGAAGCGAAGAGAATATAAAGCTACATTAGCAAAACAAAATAAAGCCACTATCAGCATTAATTTTAATATTCCGGGTTACCCTAAATCATCAAAAAATATCAACATCGCTTTAAATTTTATTATTTCTGATTTTGAAAACTTTTTGCAAGCTCGAAGAATAAAATTTTATTTTGAATCGAAAACAGAAGACGAAGCCGGCAGTTATATTCTATGGAGCATAGATAATAATGAACTTGCCACTATAAAACAATATTGCGAACAATACGAAAACTCTCATTTTTTGGGGAGGATATTAGATGTTGATGTTTTTGACAACAAACTAAATCCTATATCATCAAAAAAGAAAAAAAAATGTTTTATTTGTAATAATACGGCAATAGTATGTATGCGTTCTAAAACTCATTCTTTTGAAGAGTTACGTGAACATGTATTTAAACTAATTGACTCCTTTGTTTTACAAAGCAAACAAGACATTTTTTCTAATAATTTAATAACAAACATAAATAAATCAATACTTTACGAGGTTGCTTTAGAACCAAAACCCGGATTAGTAACTCCCTCTTCGTCGGGAGTACATACTGACATGGATTACTTCTCGTTTTTAAATTCAACCTCTGCTCTAATGCCTTATTGGCAAAAAATTATTAAACTTGCTTTCTCCAACAATTCAAAAGAAATATCAAAAACTGATGAATTATTTCTGTTACGAGAAATTGGTATTGACATGGAAAAAAATATGTTAAAAAACACCAATGGAGTAAATACACATAGAGGTGCTATATTTTTAATAGGCTCTACAGCTTATGCAATTTCTTGCTTAAAAGCAAAGAAAATTAAAATTTGTGCCGAAAATATAAAGTTAGAGTTAATTCGACTACATAAATATAATGACAATAATTTATTAACCACAAATAAAGAATTAACCCATGGCAGTATAGTTATTAATAAATACGGAAAAGAAATTGGAGGTGGTGCACGTATGCAATTAGCCAAAGGATTGCCAATTGTATTTGAACATGCGTTACCTTTTTTACTGAATCAAGAAAAAAAACACCCTTGCTTTTTAGATAATAATAAATATCGAACCGAAATACTTCAAAAATGTCTTTCTCTTATTATTAGTAAAAATTACGATACTAATATTTTATTTCGGTCAGACATAAAAAAAATGTTATATTTTCAGCAATTAGCTGCTAATGTATTAAAAAATAATACTAATTTTGTAGATGATTTTTTATTATTAATAGATTTCTGTAAAAAAAATAAAATATCGCCCGGAGGTTCTGCTGATTTATTAGCGGTATCAATATTAATATTCAACACATTAAAATAAATATTATGGAAGCTCAGCAACAAGAATTTAACCTTTTTTCTATCGAAGAGATGGATATGTCAATAAAAGGCGACAAAAAGCTTATTGAAAATTTCACATTAGACAACGGATTATTCTTTGACGCTAGGGCTGTTAACTATACCATTGCCTTATTTAATGAACAGGGAGATATTATAGGTACAGGTTCTGCTAATAACAACACATTAAAATATGTAGTAGTAGATAAAAAATACAGAGATTCGCATGCTTTTTCGCAAATAACTTCATATCTTATTAATAAAGTTCTGGAAAATTACAGAAGTATCTTTGTATACACTCACCCCAAAAATATTCATTTATTCGAAGGTCTTGGATTCAAATTAGTTGCAAAAGCAAAACCATTATTTGCCATGCTTGAATTTGGAGTTTCATCTATAAATAACTATGTAAACTATCTGAAAAAAAACAAAATAAATAAAGAAGTAAAAAAAGCTTCTTGTATTGTTATGAATTGTAATCCTTTAACCAAAGGACATTTATATCTTATAGAAAAAGCTGCTGCCGAAAGCGATATATTATACCTAATTATTGTTAAAGAAGACTTATCTGTTTTCCCTTTTAAATACAGAATAAAATTAGTAAAAGAAGCTACTGCTAACATAAAAAACGTTATTATTGTAGAAGGTGGCCATTATGTAGTATCCGGAGCTACATTCCCGGCTTATTTCCTTAAAGATGCTAAAAAAAGTAATATTCTTTCGAATCAAGCTGAATTGGATGTTGTAATATTTGCTAAATATATTGCTAAGGCTCTTGGAATTACTCACAGATATGTAGGCACAGAGCCTAACTGCAATACTACTGCAGCATACAACGAAGCCATGAAAAAATTACTGCCTCCTAAAGGAATAGAGGTAGTTGAAATAGAACGAGCTGTTTGTAGCTTAGTTACCCCTTCGGGATGTGGAGACTCAATCAGTGCATCAAAAATTCGTGAAGCTATTTCTAACAATTCTCTTAATGAGATAAAAGACCTTGTACCCGAAGTTACTTATAACTTTTTAATATCAGAAGAAGCTAAAGAAATTATCCATAAAATTAAAAACACAAAAAATACTCCTTGCGGATAAAGAAGTGTTAACCTTTAATTATTAATTAATACATTCATCTCTTTATCTACAAATAGTTGCTTATCTTTTTTGTTTACTAATCCTTTTTTCAATAAAGAATCAAACCAAACTGAAAATTTATCAGCTCCTCTGCAATTTAAATGGTCTAAATTTAGGAATTCTGATTTTTTTAATGGAAAACTTGTAAAATCAATATAATCTACATTCTTAAACTTATTTTTCAATATACTTTTATATATTTCTTCATTAGAAAAACCTCTGTATTTTTTATATTGCGGACATCTAATAAGAATAACTTTTTTACCTTTCTTTTGACAAAGCTTAACTAACAAATCTAAATTTTTAATATTCTCAGAAGAAATAACATTACTTAATTTTGTTCTCTTTAATTTATCAATATCATTAACTATACTATCTACTCTTGATTGATTTTCATAAACATACCCTCCTATCATTTTATTCAAAGAGTAATTACCCTTAATTAATCTCACCACCTTTAACTTTAAATCCAAAGGAGATGAATTTATAACTGCACCGGGATTGTGTTTAAACAAGATTATTTTATCATAAACACTCATTAATGAAGAATACTTAGGATATCTGTAATTAACATGATTATCATCCCATGTCCAACTATCCATAACTGAATCTACCTGATTATTTGTAAACTCAATAAAAACAGTTTCAATAGAAGGAGTCTGCTTTAATATTCTTCTGGCTTTTAAAAATGTATATAAATATGCTTCACCTGATTGCCCCATATTTACAAAATTATCTATTATGGAGTCATTAAAGGCATTTTCAGGATGCGAATGCCCAAATACAACATATTTTGTATCATCTGCTAATTTAAAATCCAACTTTTCCTTATCAACAAGCGACAAAGCTAAATCTATTGTAATAATTAACAATATAAACGTTAACAAATAAGTAAATGTTTTAATAATATATTTAAGCATAATATCTAAAATTGAAAATATATAAATTCTTGAGGTTTACCTTGAAAAATAAATATTAAGAAAAATATAATAAAGTATATAGCTAAACGAACTAACTTATTATTTAATTTGCTAACATTAGCTATTCCATATTGTTCTTCACGTCCAAACCATTCTACAATCATAAATAAAAATACCATTCCTAAAGTTTCTGTCGGAAATACTTCAGGCTTTGAAAATAAAGAATTAGAAAGCATTCTTGATATATAATCAAAAGCATAATTCATATTTTCAGCCCTAAAAAATATCCATGCAAATACTGTCAAAATAAAAGTAATTGACATTTTAATAAATTCTGTTATAGAAGGTAACAATCTACCTTCCGCTATAGTATTAGTATTTTTTCTATTTTGTTTTAAAAGCATTAATGGTAAAAAATAAATAGCATTAATAGCTCCCCATCCAATAAATGTCCAGTTGGCTCCATGCCAAAAACCACTAACAAGAAAAATAATAAATGTATTTCGTATTTTCATCCAAGTTCCCCCTCTACTGCCTCCCAAAGGGATATACAAATAATCACGAAACCACGAAGAAAGAGAAATATGCCAACGTCTCCAAAACTCAGCTATATCACGCGAAAAATATGGAAATGCAAAATTTTGCATAAGATTAAATCCAAACAAACGAGAAGTACCAATAGCTATATCGGAATAACCTGAAAAATCGCCATAAATTTGAAATGCAAAAAACAATGCTCCAAGAAATAATGTACTTCCATCATAACTTGCCGAATTATTAAAAATAGAATTTGCATATTCAGCACAGCCATCAGCAATAACAATTTTCTTGAATAATCCCCAAAGTATTTGTCGAGTACCATCTACCGCCTTAGTATAATCGAAACTTCTTTTTTTATAAAACTGAGGTAATAAATTTGTTGCTCGTTCAATTGGTCCGGCAACCAACTGAGGGAAAAAAACTCACAAAAGCTCCAAAAGCAATAAAATCTTTTGTAGGTTCTAATTTTCGCTTATAAACATCAATTGTATAACTCAATGTCTGAAAAGTATAGAAGCTAATTCCTACAGGCAATATAATATTAAGTGTATTAGGTTTTATTTTAGCTCCAAAAAACGAAAAAGCTGTAACAAAATTATCTACAAAGAAATTATAGTATTTAAAAAAACCAAGAAATCCTAAGTTTACAATTATACTTACCCAAAGTAAAAGTTTTCGTTTAGTTATATTAGTTTGATTTTTTAAGCATATACCAATAGTAAAATCAACAATAGTACTAAAAGCTATTAACGATAAAAAACGCCAATCCCACCAACCATAAAAAACATAACTGGCTATTAATATTAAAAAATTCTGTAACTTTAAATTTTTATTTGTTACATACCAATATAAGATAAATACTATTGGTAAGAAAATAGCAAAATCAATAGAATTAAAGAACATTATACAACTTATATTTATTTATGACGCAAATATATTATTTAATAACATTTCTCACAAACTTTTAACTCAAATTATATGTTATACCATATTATATAAAATGACTTTAATAAAACAAAGCACAGCATATAATATTATGGGTAATAATAAGAAACTAAATTAAGATAATATGCGATAATTTTTATTTCTTTCTTCCTATTTTATTATAATTCTTATATGGACTTGTAAAGCAAGGCAATGCTCCTTTATGCTTATTTTTCCCTATAGGATTACGCTTTTTTATTTGACCGCCACAACCAAATAACAAACCAACTCCTGCCCTAAAATTAACATTTCTGGTATCATTAAGTTTTGTCAAACCAACAACATTATCACTGACTGCATAAAAATGAACAGCTCCAAGTGTTACACCAATACCAAAACCTAAATTATCAAACTCACGATTTTGAATAGTATAAGAAGCGGATAAATCAAATACTTTAAATAATTTTTTATTAGCTACAAAAGTTATGGAATTATGCATAAATGATTTATAAAAAACAGAATGTATTACTGCTCCATAATTAAAATCAGGTGATACAAACTTGGTCAATCCCAAATATGCAGAAGGAGTTAATGTTGATGAAAACACACCTTCACTTAAATATGGACGCATAGCAGAAGTTATGGAATCCTTAATTTGAGTATAATTATTTAAATCAGTTTTTAATCCCTCGGAATTAAACTCAAATGAATTATCTATTGATAACTTTTTAAGATTATCCTTCCACGAAACAAATCCTAAATTCAATACACTTCCCGACAATATTAAATCCGAATTAAAATACTTAACAAAACCTAAATCAATTGCAGCACCAACATTTTTTGAATTCATAAAATAAGGCATTGCATCAAAATTATCATTAATACCCGTAACCTGATTTCTATTATTAGTTTTAAAATAAATAGGTGCCGACATTTCATATTCAGCATCTATCTTTAAATAATCTTCAAAAGTAAAAAAATCGGTATATAAAGAACCTTTAAAATAATTTGTTTTTATTGCAGCTTTACCAAAAAGCAATTTTGCTTTGAGTCCGAATCTAAAATTATCGGTAATCTGACTTGCCCAACCAAATGCATATTCTCTATAATGTAAAGCTTCTAACATTACATTATTTAAATTAATATTATCGCCTTCGAACTGAGAATTACCATTTACTGCTAACTGCAAAACTTTTTTAGGTAAAATAATATATAAATTAGATTTTTCTTGAATACCAAAAGTAAAATAATTATTTTTATACTTATATCCAAAACCAATAATCTGCAAATGTTCTTCTGATGAAATTAAATTTTTTATAGGTAAATTATTTACAATATTATCTAAGCTAATACGTAAACTATCATCACTACTTTTATAAAAAATATCATCAAAAGAAAATCCATTTGAAATATTATTTGTATGTATGGAACCAATTGCCGGTAAAGCGACAAAATATTTACAATCGATATCTAAAGCAGGATTTACAATATTTGCTTGTGGTAAATCATGCATCAAAAATAATGTATTATTTTGCTGTGCTTTAATAAATAATGAAATTAATGATAGCAACAGAAAACCTATTAGTCTTTTTAAAATGGAATTTATCATATAAATTAAAACACTTTTATATTATCTTCGATATAAGCTGATAATCCTACGGTAGTCAACACTTTATAATTATCAATATTTTGTAATGTTTCAGGTGTAATTTTAAAATCAGTAATAACCACTCTAAAATTCAAATATTTTGTTTTAACTATTTTCTGAATTTCTTCT
>PDWI01007218.1_pt1 | contig 14339 bp, 20 predicted proteins | sample 1430891 | NCBI WGS metagenome assembly PDWI01 (sample SAMN01162508, study PRJNA174530) | Oral metagenome, whole genome shotgun sequencing project. | biome: Marine environment; feature: Marine mammal; material: Swab sample of the gingival sulcus; isolation source: swab sample of gingival sulcus...
ATTATCATTGAAAGAATATTTGAAATCTAAAAAAATAATAGAGAATAAATTAAAACACTACACATAACAAAGTTTTTACGCTATTGCGGGTCAGGTGCTAAACTTAACGTTTCGGTTATTTTACAAAGTTTAGAGCATAACCGAAAAAAATCGTAAATTTATCAGCAATAGCGTAAACACCCGCCCGTTATGTCTATTTTTAAGAAGTTTTTTGTAAAAAAAATTAGTGAATTTGACCGCTTAGCCAATCAACTAATTCATCAAGTTGTATTTCATAACTATTTTGCTCAATACTTATTGTCTCAAGACTTTCTTTAATATTATCAATGCGATAAGGAACACCAATAAGTTTTTCTTTTACGAGATCGATAAAGGTTACATCAAGAGCGTCAGAGAAAATAACAACATCTTCAATAATGGCATTTTTTACGTTAAGGTGTAAATCAACAATTCCCCAATCAAAACGAGTTTCCATTTTATGAGTAAATTCTGGAGTTTTACCAAAACGCCAATCCCAATCAGCCATCATTTGATAGTATTTATTTAAGTGTTCATTGTTTTCAAGTTTTTTCTGATCTAATACTTCAACCTCAACTCTTTGACCATAAAACTCATAAAAACTTTCAATAATAGCATCGCAAAGCATTTTGTGATCGATTTTAGGATTAAACTCAACTAAATTAGCAACGCGAGAACGAACCGATGTGATTCCTTTTGCTGCAAGTTTTAGTGGGTGAGGGTTAAGATAGTCAGCAAGTTTTGCCATATTAGCATTTACGAGCATAGTTCCGTGATGAAAACAGCGATCGGTTTTATGTTTAAAGGCACTGCCTGAAACTTTTTTTCCATCAACAACCATATCATTACGCCCTGAACATTCTGCCGTAATACCTAATTTTTTAAGTGCGTTGATGATGATGTTAAAATTAGCATTTTTATCATAACCATCAGCAGGTGATAAAAGAGTAAAGTTAGTGTTTCCTAAATCGTGAAATACTGCACCGCCACCGCTTTGGCGTCTTGCAAGAAAAATATTATCTTGCTCCATTTTATCAGTTTTACATTCAACCCAAGGGTTTTGATTGCGACCAATTACCACTGTTTCACTATTTCTCCATAGAAATAAGGTTTGGCAGTTTGAATCTAATTCACTAAAAATCCAGTCTTCTGTTGCAAGGTTAAACCACGGATTAGTAATATCTGAAATCATTATACGAATTTTTTTCATAGGGAATCCTTTTAAAATAATATTGTTCTAAATTATAATGATTCTCAAATAAATAGTAAACTAAAAAGATAATTAGTTACGCTCACCAAAAATAGCAGACCCAATGCGAACCATATTTGAACCATTATGAAGAGCTATTTTAAAATCACCACTCATTCCCATTGATAGCGTATCAATGCTTGGATATTTTTTTTGCATTTCATCAAAAAGAGCTTTCATTTTTGAAAAGTTATGAGCTTGTTTTTGCAGATCTTGTGAGTTTTCATCAATACACATAAAACCACGTAATATTAAGCGATCAAAATTATTAAACTCTTTGCAAAAATTATCTACTTCATCAATGTTAATACCAGATTTTTGTGGTTCGTTACTAATATTAACTTGCACTAAAACATTAAGTTTTTCTTGATCTTCTTTGCGGTTATCGTTAAGTTTTTGTGCTACTTTTAAGCGATCAACACTTTGCACCCAATCAAAATATTGAGCAATGGTTTTTGCTTTTTTTGATTGAATATGACCAATAAAATGCCATTGTAAATCTTGGTGCTGTTTGTTTAAAAATTCAATTTTTTCAACCGCTTCTTGTAAATAATTTTCTCCAAAATGCTTTTGACCTGCGTTAATAGCTTGAGTGATGTCATCAATGGTTTTCATCTTTGAAACGGCAATTAAGGTTACTAAATGAGAGCATTGAGTTGAAATAAGATTATTAAGGTTTGATAAATTTTTTGCGATCATAAACTATCCAAGAAAAATCTATAAAAAAACCGTGACTAAATCACGGTTTAAGAAAATGGTCCCCCTTGCCGGACTTGAACCAGCGACCAATCGATTATGAGTCGACTGCTCTAACCAACTGAGCTAAAAGGGGATAGAGATGCGTATTATAAAATAATCTAAAAAAAAAGACAATATAAAAAATAAAAAAATATAATTTTGTTGTTATAAAACCCCAATGCCAATTAATTTATAATGTAAAACATAGATAAAAGCGAAGTAGAGTGCTAAACCTAATACTACTAAAATAGCATCATTATATTTGTAAGCGGGTAGTTTTAATGGACTATTTGCAGGGTTTTCTTTTGGTAATCTATTAAGTGCAATTAAGTCTAATACTGCCCAAGCGAGAAATAATCCAAATAATAAGATATCAGCGAGCGTTCCGTTCGCAATTAAGTGAGCCATCATAAATAACTTTACCGCCATAAGTTGTGGGTGGCGTGTTATCTTTGATATTTTTCCAGGAAAATAAGGTGCTAAAAAGAAAATAAATACAGGAATTAAACTAATAGTTGCGATATATTTAAGCCACATTGGTGGCATATAAATAACAATTGGTGATAATCTTGCTTGTCCGTAGCCAATTATAATGAGAATAAAACCAATAATTGAACATAAGCCATAGATTGTTTTCCATAAAAGTGGTGATTGATTGCGATATTTCGCACGAAAGTTTGGTGCAAAAATAACGATAGAATGTACCGCGAGGAATAAAAATAATCCGAGAATGAGTAAAAACATAAAATATCCTTATAAAAAATAAGGTGTTATTATGTCATTAAGTGGTTATTTTTACAAATAAATTTTATATCATTAAAAGTTGTGTGTTAAAATAATCTCACATTTTTACGTTAATAAGAATATAGACATTGTTAAAATCAGGACTTATTTTTAGTTTTTTTACCTTAATTTCTCGAATTTTAGGATTGGTGAGAGATATAGTAGTTGCTGCATTATTAGGTGGGAGTGCTTATTCTGATGCGTTTTTTCTTGCTAATCGTATTCCTAATTTTCTGCGTCGTATTTTTGGCGAAGGTGCTTTTTCAAAAGCTTTTGTTCCTGTTTTGACAGAAATTCAAACTAATGAAGATGAACAGGCAATGCGAGATTTTATTGCCAAAATTTCAGGCTCACTTGGCGTTGTTGTTTCAATAGTTACTTTGTTTGGCATTGTTTTTTCAGGTGTGGTTACGGCACTTTTTGCGTTTGGGTGGTTTTTAGAAAGTGGATCTGATCCTGTTGCCGCTTTTAAATTTGCTCAAAGTTCAATGCTACTTAAAATAACTTTTCCCTATTTATTTTTTATTACCTTTGTTGCATTAAGCGGTGGAATTTTAAATACCATTGGCAATTTTTCGGTAATGGCATTTTCGCCTATTTTGTTAAATGTTGCCATTATTTTAACCGCTTATTTTGGAAAAGGGTATGTATCAAGCCCTGATATTGCACTGGCGTGGGGTGTTTTTTTAGGTGGACTTGCTCAATTTATTTTTCAAATTCCATTTTTAAAAAAAGCAGGTTTTTTAGTTAAACCTAAAATTGATTTTAAAGATGAAAAAGTAAAAAAAGTTGAAAAACTTATGCTTCCTGCAATTTTTGGGGTGTCGGTTACGCAAATAAATTTACTGATTAACCAAATTATTGCTTCATTTTTAATTACAGGATCAATAAGTTATTTATACTATGCCGATCGCCTTGTTGAATTGCCATTGGGCGTTTTTGGAATTGCCATTTCAACGGTGATTTTGCCAAGACTTTCACGCATTGCAAAAAATCAACAAATTTCAACCGCTCAAAAAGAGAAAGATTTTAAAAATTCTCTTGATTGGGGCGTTAAAATGGTTTTATTTATTGGCATTCCTGCAACTGCTGCGTTAATGGTGCTTTCAAAACCATTGCTTATCACTCTTTTTATGCGTGGACAATTTGATGCTCTTGCTGCTGATAATTCAAGCAAAGCATTATTTGTTATGGCGTTATCTTTGGTAAGCTATATGCTCATTAGCGTTCTTGCAAACGGGTTTTACGCTCATCAAAATACCAAAACACCAGTAAAAATTGGCATTATTGCAACTATTTGTAATTTAGTTTTTGCGGTTTTCACTATTTGGTTTAGCTTTGTGGGGCTTGCTTTGGCATCGGCTCTTTCTGCGTTAGTGAATGCTATCTTGTTATATGTTGTTCTTCATAAAGAACAAATTTATCAAATGAGTAAAGATTGCCTTATGTTTACCCTAAAAGTTACGATTGCAACTATTGTTATGATCATCTTTTTAGTACACTATGTAGGCAATGCAGAATTTTGGTTATCGCAAACAATGTGGAGCAAATGCTATCATTTAGGATTGTTAATTTTAAGCGGTGGCTTTATTTATCTTTTTTGTTTGATTATTCAAAGAGTTACCTTACGAGATTTTAAAATATAAAGTAAAAATATAGAAAATAATAGTTAGAGGTAAAATGAAAAATAGCCCTATTGTAGCTCTATCAATACTAATTATTTTAGCTTTTGGATATACAATCTTTTTCCCTTTTATATGTACAATAGTATTATTCAGTCCAACTTGTTTGTATATTGCATTACACCACAAAAGAATGTTTAAAGATTTTAAAGAGCCAACAACTCCTAATGATGGGTTGTTATATACAATTTCTAAAATATTGAGAATGGAACAAAATCCTAATTTACTAGGAAAATATTTTCTTATATTGGGTATTGTTCTTAATATGATAGCGTTTAAATTGTTTATTTAAATAATAAGAATCAGATGATTTTATAACGTTAAATAAACTAAAATAATTTACAGAAGTTCTCAAACTATGGAAAAAATAATTAAAACTTTAAATAAAATTGCTTTATTAAATGATGATTTTTTTCATAATAAAGCAATTTATATGCTTGGTGAGTCTTTTCTCTCTAAAAAAGAAATTAACTTATTGTTAAAAAAGGTTAATACTGAAATTATTAAAAATAAAAAATCAATATTATATTTATTACCTCCTTTTTGTTTAATACCATCTCCAAGAACTTTTATTGTTAAAATACGTAATAAAGAAGATATAATTACCATATTTAACTATTTATCTCGTGATTTTTTAACTGGTGAAATCTTAATTATTAACAGAAAAATTGAACAAAAGGTAATAAAGCAGTGTTATTATGGACAAAATATTGATAATTTATTAAAAGAAAGCAAAGACTATTGTCGTTATTCTTTTGATACAGATAGTGATTATGAAAAACTTGAAATATTAACACGATGACGAAAATAATGTTTTTATTACCGCTTGTAATTGCTATTTTTTTCGTAAATAAATCCAAATAAAAATATTTTTTAAAATTATTGACAGGTTTATTTTTTATAATAAAATAATACAAATAATTTCACCTGATTATCAATGATTAAATATGTATTATTTATTATTACATACCACTTTTTTATAGACAATAATACAGGTAAATCATTTGATTTTTTTGCATTTTTTGAGTTTACATCATTATCTACAATGGTATATATAATTGGTGGTTTTATGAATCTTAAATATTTTCAAAAAGATAAAGAAAAATAGGTGTGTATTTAAGTAAACAATGAAAAAATTACTCTTTTATTACCGCTTATGATTGCTATTTTTTCACAAAAAACAAATAAAAAATTTTTCTAAAAACTCTTGACGGGTTAAAAAACATTAATTATAATTTTTACAAACGCAACAATAATGTCACATTTTTTACAATTATGGTGTTGGCTGTTGAAATTGAGTTTTTATAATTATTCATAAAGTAGTAACTTTGTTATTTTTAAAAAATAAAATTTATAAATAATAATGTAGAATTTTAAAAAAACTAGACAAGATTGAATGTAACAAATTGAAAACTTTTTATGGAATAATTAAGGAATAGAAATTATGTATCATGATGACTATTTTATAAAAGATATGCTTATAATAATTGTTATTATATCGTAATTTATTCTTTTGCTTATAGCAGATTATAGTAAGAAAAACTGTGTTATATTTCGATTTTTACGTAAATATAAAAAGGTACTTGCTTACATTGGAATTTTTGAACTATTTATTTTTTGGTTGTGGATAAATTTTATTAGGAACTAAATGACTAGAGATAAACAATTTTGGACTTATCAATCTTATAGTGTTTTTATGAATTGTTTATTGCCAATATCATTTGAAGAAAAATTAATAGTTTGGATTATTTTTTTTGTTATCTGTACTCTTTACTATACATTAGGATTTGAAAATCTTTTTAAAGACTATAAAAAAGAGATAACTCAAGATGACGGTAGGTGTTTTTTTATTCTTCATAAAATATTTAATATTGATAAGAAACCTTATATATTTCAGATAGGATTATTTATATTGTACTATTTTTTTGTATTATTATATTATTTGTAAGAAAGGATGGTGGTAATTTATTATACTGATATACTAATTCTATTATGTTTTATATTGGGGTATTGTATCAATATTTTAAAATCTATTTTTTAGAATAGGTAAACAAATAAGAGAGTAATACTTTGTATTGCTCTTTTTAAGGAAATTATGAGTAAATTACTTTTTATCGTTTCATTTCTCATTATGATGAGTTTAGGTGTAGTTTTTTCTTGTTTAATGAGAAAATATTTACTTAAAAATATATTTTTTAAAAGTGAGAAAACTACTTTTTGGAATGAAATAATATTAGAGTTTATTGTTATGATACCAATATTTTTCTCTATGTTTTTTTGGGGATTTTTTTTGGTTATAATAAAATATAAAACTAAAAGGGCAATACAAAAGTATTACTCTTATTCAGTAAATAGTGAAAAAATTACTACTTTTATTACCGCGTATAATTTCTACTTCTTTCATAAATAAGACCTAGAAAACCTTTTCTGAAATATCTTGACAAATTTGTTGTTTATAATAAAATGATGTAAACGATTTTCATCTTGGTGGTAATTAATGTTTGATAGCCATTTAAAATCTATACTATGTTTAATAATAGTAGGCGTAATTAATTTTTATGGCTATTTTAAGATTAGTGTTTTAATAATATCGTTAAACACAAAGATTTTTATTGTTTTATTATATATTATTAAATCTTATTTATTAATATTCTCATTGTTATCGTTGTGTATGGTGATATTTTTTAAACAAAAAAGAGATAATGAAAATATAGGTTTTTATACTACAAATACTATATCAACATTAATATTTTTAGGTTTTCTACCAGCTATTCGTTATGCTATTTTTAAATATTAAACAATGATTTTAACTAAAAAACAACGATTTAAATTATATAGATATTTATTAAAAAGAATACCGTATTTTTATGCTAAATTAATTTATATTCTAATTATCCAAGGAAGCATATGGACGTTGCTCTTTTTTAATATAATATGTATTAAAACAATTTTTAAATTTATATTTTAACCTTTTAAGAATTAGATCTATTTGTAGAAAAATTAAATTTTTGAAAAGGTTATAATTAGGTTTGATGATTTAGATCTTATAGTACTATCAATACTTCATCACTATTGCGTGCCAATTACCGTTTTTGATAGCAAAATTATGTTATACTTATCGCTGGTTTTATTTATAAGTATTCATAATGAAAATATTAATATTACACGCAAGTACCAATGGACATACTATAAAATTATGTAATAAGATTATTTCACATCTTGAAGGTGATGTTACATTACTTTCAACAGATGAGGCAGTGAAGCAAGGTATTGATCCAAGTGATTTTGATCGCATTGTTATTGGAGCTTCTATTTACTATGGGCATTTTCAGAAAAGTTTTTTTCAATTTATAGAAAAGCATTATAATGTGTTAAATAATAAAAAAACGGCACTTTTTACCTTAAATGTAACTGCTCGTAAACCTAATAAAAATACTGCATACACAAATCCATATAGTAAGAAACTATTGGCAAGTATTAAATGGCAACCGACCATTGCAGAAGTATTTGGCGGAATGCTTGATTATCCAAATTATACTTTTTTTGAGCGTAATATGATTCGTTTTATTATGTGGCTAACCAAGGGAGTAACAGATACTTCTCAAAGCATTGATTATACTGATTATGATAAACTTGAAAGATTTGCTAAAAACATAAATAATTTATAAATTCTATGTTTGTTGAACTATTATTAAATGCACTAATGATATGGACAGAGCCAGACTATACTAAAAAAAGACCATATCGGAAAGTATTTATTTATTCAGTTATTGTTTTTGCAGTATTTATAGTATTTGCTTTTTTTGATAGTCTTTTCTTTCCTTCTAAAGTTTACAAAGAATACTATTGGTTAGGAGTAGTATTAATAGGTTTTGCTATTTCATTTTTTCTTTTTATTATCTCATCTTTAGCTATTTTCTTTAAAAAACGGAAAAAATCAAAACTAAAAGATAATAATTAACGTGTTATAATAATACTATAAATTTTTTTTAAGGAATAACTATGACTATTGCAATTATTGCGGCTATGGAGCAAGAGTGTGAAATTTTACGCTCACATATCGAACATTGCCAAACACAAAAAATTGGAACATCAACTATTTATTCAGGTGAAATTGCTGGAAAAAAAGTAGCACTTTTACAATCAGGCATTGGCAAAGTTGCTGCTGCAACAGGAACAACTTCGCTAATCAATGCTATAAATCCTAAAGTAATTATCAATACAGGATCGGCTGGAGGATTAGACACTAATCTTAAAATTGGTGATATTGTAGTTTCAAAAGAAGTAGCTCATCACGATGCTGATGTTACGGCTTTTGGCTATGAAATAGGACAACTTCCTGCAAATCCTGCACGTTTTTTAGCAAATGATGATCTTATAAATATAGCAATGCAAGCGGTTAAAAAAATGAATAAAAATGCAGTGTTAGGGCTTGTGTTAAGTGGCGATCAGTTCATTAACTCATCTGCAAAAATAAATAAAATTCGCACCGCTTTTAATGATGTATCAGCTTGTGAAATGGAAGCTGCTGCTGTTGCTCAAGTTTGTCATAGTTTTGAAGTTCCTTTTGTCATTGTTCGAGCAATTTCTGATGTGGCAGATTGCGAATCTCATATTTCATTTGATGAGTTTTTACCATTAGCAGCCAAAGAGTCTTCACAAATTGTGCTTAAAATGATTGATAAACTGTAAAATTTTTTAAAAATTGATAAATTATACTTTAAAAAAATTGTGGAAAAGGTATAATAATTAACCTTATATGCAAATAAATAAATTTTAATCGATTAAAAGGTCAAATATGTCAACTAAGAAACAACAAAAAAGCCAAAAACAAGAAGAACTTCAAAAAAGTACTGGTTTAAACCGTGTTCTTTGGGTTGTTGCTATTGTATTATTGATTGCAGCGGCTGTGAGTAATGTTTACTTAAAAGAAGATCTAATGCTCGTATTTCGAGTATTGTTAATGGTAGTGTTAGGTGTTGCTGCATTAGGTGTTGCATCACAAACAAATCAAGGTAAAAAAGGTTTAAAATTCTTTAAAGAATCGCGAGGTGAGTTACGTCAAGTTATTTGGCCAACACGTCAAGAAGCGACACAAACAACCTTAATTGTTGTTGCAATTACTGTGATAGTATCACTTATTTTATGGGCTATGGATGGAATTATCCTAAGCATTGTTAACTTTTTAACTAATTTGAGATTCTAATATGACAGAAGAAATGGTAAAAGAAGTAAGTGAAGAAATTACTAAACCTCAAGAAACAATCAAAGATAACAAGCGTTGGTATATTGTTCAAGCATACTCTGGCTATGAAAATCGTGTAGCAGTTACGCTTCGTGAATATATTAAACAAAGTGCAAATCCTGATCTTTTTGGTGATGTGCTAGTTCCAACAGAAAAAGTTATCGAAAATGTTGGTGGTAAACGTCGTCAAACTGAACGTAAATTCTTCCCAGGTTATGTTCTTATCAATATGGAAATGACAGAAGAAAGCTGGCATTTAGTAAAATCAGTTCCTCGTGTAATGAACTTTGTAGGTGGAACACCTGATAAACCAGTTCCTATGACACGTAGTGAAGCAAAACGAATTTTAGATCGTATGGAAGAAACGGCTGAAAAAGCAAAACCACGTCGAGCCTTTATTGTTGGTGAAGAAGTTCGTGTTACCGAAGGTCCTTTTGCTGACTTTACTGGAGTTATCGAAGAAGTTGATTTTGAAAAAGGACGTGTTAAAGTTTCAGTTTCAATCTTTGGACGAGCAACTCCTGTTGAATTAAGCTTCGGTCAGATTGAAAAAATTTAGAAAAATTTTCTAAGGAAAAGCTAATTTTTCCTTGAATTTAGTACGCTTTTTGTTTAAAATAGCGTTTTTTAAAACTAACGGGGAGTGCATAGCACGTTCGTACCCACAACGGAGATTATAATGGCTAAAAAAGTAACTGCCTATATCAAACTGCAAGTTGCAGCAGGTATGGCAAACCCAAGTCCACCAGTTGGTCCTGCATTAGGTCAGCACGGTGTTAATATTATGGAATTTTGTAAAGCATTCAACGCTAAAACTGAAAGCATTGAAAAAGGTTTACCAACTCCAGTAGTTATCACTGTTTACGCAGACCGTTCGTTCACCTTTATTACTAAAACTCCACCAGCAGCAGTTCTTCTTAAGAAAGCAGCAGGTGTGAAATCAGGTTCTGGTGTTCCAAACAAAACTAAAGTAGGTAAAGTAACTCGTGCGCAAGTACAAGAAATCGCTACTACTAAAGCTGCAGATATGACAGGTGCTTCTATCGAGTCTATGATGCGTTCAATCGAAGGTACTGCCCGTTCAATGGGTATCACAGTGGAGGACTAATCAATGGCTAAATTAACGAAAAAAGCAAAAGCAATCAAAGCAGCAGTTGATGTAACTAAAGCATACGCTTTAGAAGAAGCGGTTGAATTACTTCAAAAATTCACAACTGAAAAATTTGTTGAAAGTGTAGATGTTGCAGTAAACTTAGGTATTGATCCTCGTAAATCAGATCAAAACGTTCGTGGAGCAACTGTTCTTCCAAACGGAACTGGTAAAGAAGTTCGTGTAGCGGTATTTACTGGTGAAGCTAACGCACAAGCTGCAAAAGATGCAGGTGCTGATGTTGTTGGTATGGAAGATCTTGCAGAGCAAGTTAAAAAAGGTGAAATGAACTTTGACGTAGTTATCGCATCTCCAGATGCAATGCGTGTTGTTGGTCAGTTAGGTCAAATTTTAGGTCCACGTGGTTTAATGCCAAACCCTAAAGTTGGAACGGTAACTCCAAACGTTGCAGCTGCAGTTAAAAATGCTAAATCAGGTCAGGTTCGTTACCGTAATGACAAAAATGGTATTATCCATTCTTCAATCGGTAAAGCAAACTTCACCGCTGAACAAATCAAGGGTAACCTTGAAGCGTTATTAGTTGCGATCAACAAAGCTAAACCTTCTTCTGCAAAAGGTGTTTTCATCAAGAAAGTTAGCCTTTCAACGACTCAAGGTGCAGGTGTTGAAATCGATCAAACCACATTAAATATGAAATAATATTTAATTAAAGTTTACAAAAAACCCAAAAGATTATCTTTTGGGTTTTTATTTGTGTAAAAATTATTGCTTAGAATTTATAACCAACACCAAAGTTAATACCTGTTCTTAAATTTCCTTTGCTTGTAATTGAAAATCCATTGTTTCCTAATACATAGCTTACTTCTAATGGGATAGTTGCATCAAAATAAAGGTGTTTGTTGTAAAAATAGCTACCGCCTAAAGCGATACCAAGATGAGGTCCTGCTAAAACATTTTTATTGTTGTCAATAAAAAGTGAAAGTCCAGCTTTTCCATCAAGGATAAATTTTAGTTTGCTTTCACCAAAGTGCATACGGCCATAAGCATCAAGATTGATAATGCTATCTTTATTTACAAAATCATAATAAAATTCACCAGCACCACCAACTCGAGTATTAAAATTATCATTAAATTGGTAACCAGCAGCAAAAGCAGGGCCTACACTACCAGTAATTGGGGTTGGAACAGCGGTGAATACAGGAACATTGATACTTCCTTGAATAAAAATGCCACTATTTCCTGCAAATTTATTTTGAGAGCGGAAAGGAATGCTATCATAACTTTGTTGAGACTCTTCTTGAAATAGATAAGATTCGTCAGGCTCATATTCAAAATTTTCGTAAACATATTCATCTGCAAAGGCATTCATTGCAAGCATACAGCTTGATAATCCTAAAACTAATTTTTTCATAATTTTCTCCATAAAATTTAGATATTGATCTATTATAACACAGTTTTATTTTTTAGAAGAGTTAATAACTTTTCGTAGTCAAACTGAGGGAAATTTTCAAACCAAATTTCAAAACTTTTAGCAGCTTGAAATATCAACATTCCGATACCATCAGCCCAAGATTTTTTACAAAATTGAGAGCTGTATGCTAAAAAAGGGGTTAGTTCTTCAAGATTATATTGTAAATCATATAAAAAAGCATTTTCTAATAGATATTTAGGGAGCTTAATACATTTTCCTGTTAAACCCAAAGAGGTAGCATTAATAATAAGATCGAAAGATTGTTCTTTTATTTGCTCTAAATTATAAACTTTAATTTGACCAAGATGTGCAAATTTATTAGCTAATGTAATCGCTTTTTCAAGGGTTCTATTGTATAAAGTAATATCTTGCTCTGCTAACAGAAGATCGTATAATATTCCAGCTGTTGCACCACCAGCTCCTAAAATAAGAATTTTTTGCGATTTTTTTAGAAAATTTAACCGCTTTAAATCTTCAATTAAGCCAAAGCCATCAGTATTATCAGCAAAAATTTCATTATTTTTTATTTTAATAGTATTTGCAGCACCTGATATTTTGACTCTTTCACTTAATATTGATGCAATTTTTATAACATCTTCTTTAAAGGGAGTGGTAATGTTAGCTCCTAAAGCTCCATTTTTTAAAAATTGAGTAATTTCTTGTAAAAAATTATCAGACCCTAATTTTTTATTATACTGAATATCAACCCCCATATTTTTAGCAAAAAAATGATGAATTTGTGGTGATTTACTTTGTTTTATTGGGTTTCCCCATACTGCAAGATTATGTTTCATTGCTATTTTGTTTTAAATTATGTTATTGCTAATATTGTTAGATTGTATAGTAAATATCATAAAAAAATAATAGATATTTTAAATAAATCAAAAAAAACTATTGTTTTTATATATTATCTAGTAAATTAGGACTTTGTTTAATATTTTAATCAATTTGATTGTGTTTTTTATTGTTTTAATTAAAATAAGCGGTTCTTATATAAATAATAATTAAAAACTCGGAGACAAATATGTGTGGTTTTGTATTCTCATCAGCAAAAGAGATGAGCGAAACATTTAAGAAAAGTTATGATTCAACCTTCCATCGAGGTCCAGATCATCAAAGTATTACAGCAGATGATGGCGGAATTTGGGGATTTCATCGTTTATCTATTATGGATATGACGAACAATGGTAACCAGCCTTTTGTTCACAATGACGTGAAATTGATGTGTAATGGTGAAATCTATAATTTTGAATATTTAACAGAAATTTTAAAAGATACCTATAATTTTCATTCACATAGTGATTGCGAAGTATTGATCCCAATTTGCCATTGTGATGTTCGATCGCAAAACAGGTGAAGTAATGGCGGGGCGTGATCCAATGGGAATTCGTCCATTATTCTATGGCTACGACAAAGAAACAGGTGCGATTGCTTTTGCGTCAGAGGCAAAAGGATTAATTTCATTCTGTCGTGATGTAATGCCGTTCCCACCGGGACATTACTACAAAGCAGGCAAATTTGTTTGTTATAACGATATTGCTGATCCAAAAGTGATTATCGATCAAGATGTTGAAACCATTGCGAAAAACTTAAAAGAAAAATTAGAAACCGCAGTGATCAAACGTTTACACGCCGACGCACCATTAGGCTTTTTATTAAGCGGTGGTTTAGATTCATCATTAGTGTGTGCGATTGCACAAAAACATTTAGATAAACCAATTCGTACATTCGCAGTAGGAATGGATACCGATCCGATTGACTTAAAATATGCCAAAGAAGTAGCGGATTACTTAGGTTGTGAACATACCGAAGTGATTATGACCAAAGAAGATATTTTAGAGGCATTAGAAACAGTTATTTGGCACTTAGAAACGTGGGATATTACCACAATTCGTGCAAGTATGGGCATGTACTTAATTTGTAAATATATCCGTGAAAACACTGATCTTAAAGTGCTTTTAACAGGCGAAGTAAGTGATGAAATCTTTGGTTATAAATATACTGATTTCGCACCAACGCCAGCAGAATTCCAAAAAGAATCA